>OFMC01000157.1_pt1 | contig 76178 bp, 67 predicted proteins | sample 1541271 | NCBI WGS metagenome assembly OFMC01 (sample SAMN04209252, study PRJEB22552) | human gut metagenome | biome: gut; material: feces | host: Homo sapiens | place: USA: Oklahoma | reverse complement strand
TTTCTGCTTTCATTATCTTCACCCTTCTTTATTTTAGCAGATTTTAGCTCGCTTGGCTAGATGTTAAGTTAATGACATTGGACAAGCTGTCCCCCTTAACAGACGTATTAATGAGATGACATTGAAATCTAAGAGAAGTAAGCAAATGCTGTTCGCCATTCTAAAAACAAAGAAACTTCTTGTAAACTGTAATCTAAGAAAGATGGGTAATAAATTCGGAAAACGCAATCACCGGCGAACAGCACGAAGGCAAAGAGCGAAGCGATTTTGCCGAATCATACGCAGTCGGTTTCCCTAAGAATCGTTTATTTTCAAAATGACAGTTGCAATTTTCCCCAAACTATGCTATAATAACATCGTTGCCCCCTTAGTTAAGTGGATATAACAAATTCCTCCTAAGAATTGGTCATCGGTTCGATTCCGGTAGGGGGTGCCAGATTCAGATTTTCCCGTGCAGATTCCATTCTGTACGGGATTTCTTTTTTTCGATGGTTTAAACTGCCGGAATGTGGTTCATACTGATGGTAAATCCAATCATACAGGAGGAATTGCAACATGGTAAAAGGGGTTCATAAAAAAGTGATTGAAGTGCATCAGCCGGACAGTGCGTATTTTGAAAAGGCAATTTTTTATCTCCGTCCGGGCATCACACAGCTGCCGCCGGAGCTTGCACAGGCAGCCGCCAGAGAGTATTTGCAGGAACTAGAACCGAACCCGTTGCCGCCGTTTTGGAAGCGGACATTGCCGCTGTTTTGCAGTGCGGTGCTCTCAGCAGCGGCAGCGTGTGCGGTTTGTTTTGCAGTGCTGTAAAATTTCAGAATCAACGGTTGCAGAAAATTTTCCATTTCCGCAAAAACTTTATGAAAACCAGAAAAAAGACCTTGTACTTTTTTTGGAAACATGCTATAATAAAAGTCATGGTATTCTGCCATGACTTTTATTCATTTTTGAAACTTACCAGTCGGAAAAAAGAGGATGTCCGGCTGGCATTTACACCAGAAGAGGACTGAGGAAATTTAGATGAAGCCGGAAAGACAACCAAGAAACCGTACCGCTGCCCCACAGGAAGAAGGAAACCGCATTGCCGGAAGAAATCCGGTCATGGAGGCTTTGAAGAGCGGTACGCCGTTAGATACGATTTATATGAGCGGAAAACAGGGCATTTTAGGGCAGATTGCACAGCTGGCAGCCGATCAGGGCATTCCAGTGAAGATTGTTTCAGATGCTCGGTTATCCCAGATGACCCGCCAGACCCATCAGGGCGTTGTGGCAGACGGTGCTTGTGCAACCTATGCCAGCATTGCAGAAATCTTGGAATACGCTGCGGAAAAAGGCGAAAAACCGCTGCTGCTGATTTGCGATGAAATTCAGGATCCGCACAATTTGGGTGCAATTTTGCGAACCGCAGAGGCGGCAGGCTTTCATGGTATCATCCTTCCGAAACGGCGAAGTGCATCGCTGAATGCAACCGTCGCAAAGACCTCTGCCGGTGCAGTTAGCTGGGTGAAAGTGGCGAGAGTCCCCAATTTGGTGGCAGCCATGGAAGAACTCAAGCAAAACGGTATTTGGATTTACGGAACAGATGCTGCCGGAACGGATTATACGCAGACAGATTTTCGGGATGGCACAGCGTTTGTCATCGGCTCAGAGGGAAATGGCATGGGTCGACTGGTGCGGGAACACTGCGACCAGCTGCTCAGTCTGCCGATGTACGGAAAAGTCAATTCCCTGAATGCATCCGTTGCAGCCAGCATTTTTATGTATGAGGCAGTGCGGCAGCGGCGGAATCCATCCGGAAAACCATAAGTTGCAGAATCTGCCGTTCTGCAATCCCCTGCTTTAAAGGAGTGTAACAGCAAAATATGGCAAATCAAAAATTTTCCGTTGAGGAAATTTTAAAAGAATATCAGTCCGACGAAGCAACGAAAGGGAAAAAAGAATCTCCGTCCGGAAAGCTGGAAACACAAAAAATGTTGAATCATGCCGCCGGCAGAAGAAACGTACCACCGAGTACCGAAGCATCTGCGGAGGCGTATTCTTATGCATCCAGCCGCACCAGACAGCGTACCCCGTATTCTCCTTACCGTTCTGAAATGGCGGCAAATATCAATCAAATCAAACAGAATCGCTATCAGCGGCGAACCGATGTAGAAGAGAGCCGAACCGCTGCGTTCCAGACGCTGGAACTCATGCGGCCAAAGGTGTCGTTTGTCCGTTCTCCTGCGATTCGTCCGCAGACCACACCGAATCCAAAGAGCGACCATATTTCAGATTATGACGGTGCAGTTTTACTAGAACAGCCGGAATCTGAACAGAAGCCGGAGCAGCCGGTATATCAGCCAGCGATTCAGGAAATGCAGGATTCCACCCGTGCCAAAGAGAAAAAGCAGGCGCAGAAAAGTCGGAAACCCAAGAAACGTACTGAGCAATCTTATCAGCGAGAATCACTGACAGAACCAGAGCCAGAATGGCGAAAGGCAAAGACGGAAACATTTCCGGCAATTACGCCAACACAGACCTTGCAGGAAACCTTGCGAGAGGCACAGGAGGCAGTTGCAAAGGCAGAGGCGGAAGCGGCTGCGGCAGTTGCTGCCTTAAAGGCGGAACAACAGCAGCCACAGAAAAAACAGCCGATTTCACATGCATTTGAAACGCTGCTGACCAGTCCCGCAAAACAACAGGAAAAACAGCAAAAGCAACAGCAGGAGAAAAAGCAGCCTGTTGCGAAAAGATGGTTTTCTGGGAAGAAACGAGTTCCGCAGGTCAATCATACAGCACCGCCGAGTTATCCAGAGCCTGCGGAGGCGTATCGGCAACCAGTAGAACCACAGCCGAAGCCGTATACACCGCCAGTGCAAAAGGTAGAAGAGCCGAAGCCATACACACCGCCAATACAAAAGGTAGAAGAGCCGAAGCCGTATACACCGCCAGTGCAAAAGGTAGAAGAGCCAAAGCCATACACACCACCAGTGCAAAAGGTAAAAGAGCCGAAGCCGTACACACCACCAGTGCAAAAGGTGGAAGAGCCGAAGCCGTATATGCCACCTGTGCGAAAGGTAGAAGAGCCGAAGCCGTATACACCGCCAGTGCAAAAGGTAGAAGAGCCGAAGCCCTATACACCATCGGTGCAGAAAGTGGAAGAGCCAAAGCCATACACACCGCCGGTACAAAAGGTAGAAGAGCCGAAGCCCTATACACCGCCGGTACAAAAGGTAGAAGAATCGAAGCCGTATACATCACCTGTACAAAAGGCAGAAGAGCCAAATCCGTATACACCGCTTGTACAAGAACCTGTACAGGAAGAAGTAACGGTTTCGACAACATCAGAACCAGTTGAACCGACTCCGGAACAGAAGCCGAAAAAGAAAAAATGGTGGCAATGGTGGAAAAAAGAAACGCCATCTGTACCGAAATCCGCACAGTCGGAAGAATCATACATGCCGCCCGTGCAGGAAGAGCCTGTACAACCGGAAACGTCCCATATACCGCCTGTGCAAGAACCTGCACAAATAGAAGAACCACCAATTATCACAGAACCAGTTGAACCAACTCCGGTACAAAAGCCGAAAAAGCAGAAAAAGGCACGGAAGAAAAAAGAAAAGCCGTCCAAGCAGCAATTTGCCCAGCCGGAAGAATCGTATGCACCACCTGTGCAGGAATATACGCAGCCAGAAGAACCGTATACACCACCAGTACAGGAATATACGCAGCCGGAAGAACCGTATACACCACCCGTGCAAGAATATACGCAGCCAGAAGAAGCGTATATGCCGCCAGTGCAAGAATATACGCAACCGGAAGAACCGTATACACCACCTGTGCAAGAATATACGCAACCGGAAGAAGCGTATATGCCGCCAGTGCAAGAATATATGCAACCGGAAGAATCACCAGTTGCCACGGAATCAGAACTAGTTAAATCAGCTCCAGTACAGAAACCCAAAAAGCAGAAAAAAGTACGGCAGAAAAAAGAAAAGAAACCAAAGAAACAAAAACCAATTCCAGTGGAAAAGCCCATTCCAGAGCCTGTCACAAATAACATGCCAAATTCAGAACCGGAATTTGCAGCAGGTTATGCACCAGCGGAACAACCGCTGGAAACCAATTGGACAACAGAAGAATCTTCTCATTCAGGATGGTGGGACGATTCGGAATCGAAAATCCCAGGTTCAAGCGGATTTGATTCAACAGAACAACCGCTGGAAACCGATTGGACAACAGAAGAACCAGCACCACAGCCAGAAGAAAATGAGTCTTATACAGCAAGATTCAAGAAGGTTGTCGTTCAGGAAAGCACTTACACCGAACCAGAACAGCCGAAAAAACCGAGAAAACCAAAGAAAGAAAAAACGCCACGGGTGAAAGTGCAGAAGCCTGTTCCGCCAGAACCAAAATCCATTCCCAATCAGGAAGCGGAAATTCGGGTCAACATCAATTTGCTGCGGAACGCCGTCTTTTTCCGGACAGTATCGCTGGCAGTATTGACCGTAATTGGTGCATTTCTTGCCATCGGAGAATCGAGTTATACGCTCTTGTATCCGGCATTATCACAGCTGATGACGGTACGGGGATATTGTTTCCTGCACCTGATTTTAGGGCTGTTGATTCTGTTTATTACATTTCCAACCGTCATCAATGGAATGCGAAAGCTGTTCCATCGAGAGGCAGACAGCGACACGATTGCAGCAATGCCATTGATTCCGTGTTTGCTGACCGTTCTGGCAACGATTTTTGTTCCAGAGCCCATGCAGCATAACTTAGTGCATATTTTCTTGCCGGTTTCCAGCTTTATTTTGCTGATGAACTCCATCGGGAAATTATTCATCATTCGCCGTGCAACTCGGAACTTTGCCCTGCTGACGAAAAACTTTGAAAAGTATATTGTCACCTGTGTGCAGAGTGAAACCGCAGCTGAAGAATTGACCCGTGGGGTGGTGCAGGATTATCCGATTCTGGCAACCATCCGGAAAACAAAACAGATGTCGGATTTCCTCCGCCATACGTATGCATCCGATTTAGCAGACCGATTCAGCAAGAAATTAGCACCGATTGTCGCTGGAATTTCCCTGTTGCTGGCAGCTGCTATCACGGGAATCCGCATTGGCGTTCTGGAAACACCAGCAGAAAATATTCCATTTTTCTGTTCTGTTTTGACAATGCTTCTGACTGCCGGATGCAGTGCCGGAATTCCATTGACTGTGAATCTGCCATTAGACCGTGCCTCGAAGCGGCTTTGTCCGCACGGCTGTACATTGCTGGGCTATCAGAGCGTAGACGATTTTTATGACGTAAATTCTATTCTAGTTCCAGCAGCAACGCTCTTCCCGAAGCAGTCGATTACCATCAGTGGCATCAAGAACTTCTCTGGTTTCCAAGTGGAAGAAGCATTGCTGGATGCTGCCAGCATGGTTTATGCTGCCGACAGCATTTTACAGAACGCATTTGCAGCGTTGGTGGAAGAAAAAGATGGCGGGATGCTCTATCAGGTAGAGGATTGTTCCTATGAGGATAACCTCGGAATTTGTGGCTGGATTCGTCACCGTCGGGTGCTGTTGGGCAATCGGGAAATGATGATGGCTCATCATGTTGAAGGCATGCCGACAAAGGTTCGGGAACTGGAAATGACCAGCGGCAGCCAAGATGTTTTGTATTTGTCTGTCAGCGGTGTTGTAGCAGGGATGTTTGTGATTGATATTACCGCTGATCCGATGGTGAAACGTCAGATGCAGCGGTTGAAAGAAGAGCAGATTTCCGTCATTGTTAAGAGTGTGGATAGTTGTATCACATTGCAGCGATTGACAACACTGTTTGGTGTGCCGGATAGTATGCTGAAGATTCTGCCATCCGCCGATAATGATTTATACGAAAAAGAAACCGCTCCGCTGCAAGATGTGAGTGCTTCCACGATTCATGATGGTTCGTTCTTTGGAACGGCTCGTCTGCTGCTGGAAGCAAGAAGCATCAAACGGGCAGCAACGACAGGCCTATTATTACAAGTGATTGCTGTTATTTTGGGACTGTCCATTTGTATTGGTTATATTCTGGTCAATGGGTATGATAATATTACGTCACAAACCTTGTTATTCTTCCAGTTGGTGATGACAGGGTTGACCTTGTTGACCACCCGCTTGAAATAAAGGAGGAAATGGATTTGCGAAAACAACGCAATACCGATGCAGAGGAAACACAATTTGTTTCTGCCTCTGAAATTGCAGCGAAACGCTCTACCGATCAGCTGGATACCCAGCAATTAGATGCGGTACAAACGGAATATCGGGATCGAAACCCATACCGCAGAGAAAAACAGGAATTACACGGAACGCCGATGACTCCGGAACAGGAAGCGGCATCCTATCGAGAACAAACCTATAACAGCAATTATGGGAATGCATCCCAGCAGCCGTATAACAATGGCTATGGAAACGCATCGCAACAGCCGTACAACAATGGCTACGGGAATGCATCGCAGCAGCCATACAACAATGGTTACGGGAACGCACAACAGCAGCCGTATAACAATGGTTATGGCAACGCACCCCAACAACCATACAACAATGGTTACGGGAATGCACCGCAGCAACCATACAACAATGGTTATGGCAATGCACCGCAACAGCCGTATAACAACGGTTATGGCAATGCACCGCAGCAACCGTACAACAACGGTTATGGCAATGCACCGCAACAGCCATACAACAATGGTTACAGCAACGCACCCCAGCAACCGCATTATAACGCTTATAACAATGCCCCTCGGCAGAATTATGCTGGCGGACAGCAGCATTCCGGTTCTTCCTATCGGGGAACTGCAACAACTGCTTCCCCACGTCCGCAGCGGCAGCAAGCTGCACCACCGCCGCAAAAGCCGCCAGTTTCTTCACAGCGAAGTACAAGCCAGCGAACTGCTCCGGCAGAGCCGGTTCGTCAGAAAGCTGCTCGTACCAGAAGCCCGAAAAGTCGAGTCGGTGGCGGTATTTTAGGAAAAGCTATTCGGGCGGTTTTATGGGTGATTATCATTGTGTTTGTGCTGTATTCCGCTGTTTCCCTGATTGGAATCTTACGAATGCATCGGGAAACTGCAGAAAATCGTGCGAATATCTCGGATGTTATGGATGCTGCTTATGTCAGTAATGTGCTGTTGATTGGAACGGATTCCAGAGATCTTTCACAGGAACGAGGGCGTTCCGACTCCATGATTTTAGCGTCCATCAATAAGAAAACCAGAGAATTAACGCTGACTTCTTTTTTGAGAGATAGCTATGTTTATATTGATGATGAATATGGATATGGCAAGCTGAATGCAGCGTATTCCTATGGCGGAGCAGGGTTGCTGATGGATACTATCGAATCGAACTATGGTGTGCGGATTGATGACTACATTTTAATTTCCTTTGCAGCCTGTGCGAATGTCATTGATGCAGTTGGTGGGGTGAAGTTAGACCTCACTGATGAAGAAGCAGATGCCGTCAACGAAATTCTCATCAGTGAAGTGAATGAGCTGATGGGGGATGACCGGAACGATGATTTGTTAGATTGTGGCGGTGAACAGAAGTTAGACGGCAAGCAGGCACTCTCTTACAGCCGAATCCGTTATGTTGGCAATGCAGACTTTGAACGGGCAAGCAGACAGCGAACTGTGATGACACAGGTTCTGAAAAAGGCAGCAGTCAATCCGGTTGCCATGGCGAGAATTTTTGTGACAGCATTGCCGGAACTATCCACAAATTTATCTGTTGGAAAATCTTATGGTTATACGTTGCGTGCACCGTTTTTGTTGATCGGTTATCAGTTGAAAACGCAGCAGATTCCAGCAGATGACACCTTTTATGGGGATGATGTTGACGGAGAGTCGGTTTTAAGAGTAGATTGCGATGCAAATCGGCAAGTGCTAAAAGACACGATTTACCGAAAATCGTAAAACACATAAAAAAATAACAGCTGGTGTTTCTCCAGCTGTTATTTTTTTGCCCTTGTGTATAAAACGTGCAAAGGTTGCCCATGCTTTTGATGAGGTGAAAAGAAATGAAACGAACCATCAAACTTTGGGAAATCGCATTGCTCATTGGCTGCCTGTTGACCTTGCTGTTTGGCAATCTCTTTCAGGCAGAAAAAACAGTTTCCGATTTACAGCAGCACGTTCTGCGGATGCATATCCTTGCAAATTCCGACAGCGATGCCGATCAGCAATTGAAGTATCAGGTGCGAGATGCTCTGTTAGCATCCTCTGAAACGTTGTTCGGCAGTAGCCAGCCAGAAAGTCGGGAGGCATTGGAAACCACTGCAAAAGCTCACCTGCATGAAATGGAAACGATTGCACAACGGGTCGTGCAGGAGCAGGGATATTCCTATCCAGTCAAAGCCGAGTTGGTGACAATGCCTTTTACAGAACGTACCTATGAAGATTTAACAATGCCAGCTGGTACATACGAAGCTATTCGCATTACCATTGGAGCAGCTGCCGGAAAGAATTGGTGGTGTGTAATGTATCCGCCATTATGTATTCCAGTGGCAGAAGATGTTGCTGTACAGGATGAGCAGGCAAAAGCCTATTTTTCCGATGCCGAACAAGATGTGCTCTATCATCCCGAACGCTATCGGATCAAATGGAAGCTGGCGGAGTGGTTCAAGAAGTGGACAACCTCCGAACAAACAGACCACACAACTTCCCACATTTCAGACCTGCGAACATTCTTTTGAGGTTGATTATTTTGGCATGCGGAAGGAAGCAACTGGAATGCCGTTCTTTCCGTAAACGCCAACATCACACCAGTTCCGCCAAGCGTACCGCATGGATACCGGAATCCGCACATTTGGCGAGGTCAGGCGGACAAAGTTGTCCCGAAATTCTGCAACTGCTGGATAGTAAACGCCATGCAAACAGACCACGCAACTTCTCACATTTCAGACCTGCGGACATTCTTTTGAAGTTGGTTATTTTGGCATGCGGAAGGAAGCAACTGGAATGCCGTTCTTTCCGTAAACGCCAACATCACACCAGTTCCGCCAAGCGTACCGCATGGATACCGGAATCCGCACATTTGGCGAGGTCAGGCGGACAAAGTTGTCCCGAAATTCTGCAACTGCCGGATAGTAAACGCCATCTGTTCCAGCCAGTTCAAATACGGCTGCTTCGCCGTCCTTTGCAACAACAGGCTGAGAGAATTGCAGAATATATGCACCGCCGGATGCATATGCATTTTTACAGTACGGAGCTTCTGCATCTATCGCCGGAATTGCCCGATAAACCCGATACAGGGCTTGCAGTGCCAGACGGTGTGCGACCGTTCGCTTGTCGGCTGGATGCATATTGTTGTATTCGCCACAGTCCATTGTCACAGCTAAGCCTGTGTTGCGGAGCGTCCGGAATACCTGCATTTGTGCTTCTCGCAGTTCTGCCCAGTTCGTACGGGATTCTTCCCCTTCGTAGCTGAACATTGGCAGCTGAACAATCAGGAACGGCATGGTTTCGTCGCCCCAGTCTTTCCGCCAGCGGTTGATTAAGACAGTCAGCAGCTGTGCATAGCTGTCCGGACGGTTGTCATCGTTTTCTCCCTGATAATACCAGAATCCCCGTAGGGTGTACGGCATGACTCGAGAGAGCATGGTTTTATATAAGCCACACGGACGCAACGGATTGCGGCTGCCCATTGGACCTGGATAGCGGTTTTCACCGCAGCGTTCCAGAACCTGATTCCATTTGATTTTTGGGTTTTCCTGATAGCAGGCAGTCATCCGCTTTTCCCATGCATTCTGATATGCCAGATATGCGGCGTAATCCGCTGCCATTTCTGCATCGGTCTTTCCTCGGCAGGCGGACAGGTAAGCTGCCCAGTACGGATGCAAAGCAGTGTGTCCGGTCAGGTCGGCAGACGGTACCCAGCAGCTGGCAGAAGTGCCGGTATAGTTACAGCCAATGATTCCGACAACCACGCCCAATTTCTGTGAAAGTTCTTTTGCGGCAAGATATGCCACGGCAGACCATTCCGCAACATTGGTCGGATTTGGCATCTGCCAGCGGTTTTTCCGTTCGTTCTGGAAATAAGCAGCATGCATGACACCGCTTCTCTGTACATGATAATAGCGAACCCGGCTGCGTTCGCAGCGGGAAAGTTCCAACTTTCCGTTGACAGCATTCTTCACCGGAAATTCCATATTGGATTGTCCGCCAGCCAGCCAGACTTCCCCGATGGCAACATCCTGAAAATGAATTTCTGTATGGCTATCTTTTGCGAATAGGCTGAGCCCTGTTCCAGCAGGCTGCGGCGGAAATTGCAGCCGCCAGCTGCCGTCTTCTTTTACGGTGGTAGAAGCATATAATTTTCGTTCCGGAATGGAAACGGTGATAATTGCACCGACTTCGCCGATGCCGAATACAACAATATTTTTTTCTCTTTGCAGAACCATATGGTCGCTGAACACGGCTGCAAGTTGTAGCATATGAAAGACTCCCTTTTGGTTTATAGATTTCATAGATAAAAAGAACTCACGCTGTTACATTCTGGTTTTATTATACCAGAAAGAACGGGATTCGTCAATCCAAAATCAGAAAGAAGCTGAAAACTGGAAGAAAAAGCCAGAGAAAGGCGGCGTAAGATGTGAAATTTCTGTAAAATTTAAAACGGAACACTTGACATCTTTTCGGTACTCTGTTATAATACCCAGAGAAAACAAAGCAGAGCATCATCGTTCTCACCGTTTGGCTGTTGTCGAAACGGTCAATATTCCCTGTTTCGTTCCGGTTTGTGAGAATCGGTGCGGAAACTGGTGGAAACGAGGTCGAATGATGCGTACTTTTTTTGAAAAGTACGCATTTTATTTTTGTTTGAAAATAATATGTTTGGAGGTGCTGGCTATCAGCAAACAAGAGCTGCAAATCAATGAAGAAATCCGGGATAGAGAAATCCTGGTCATTGATCAGAACGGGACAAAGCTTGGAACGATGTCCGCAAGAGATGCACAAAAACTTGCGTATGAACAGGATCTGGACTTGGTAAAAATCGCCCCGCAGGCAACCCCGCCGGTCTGCCGGATTATGGACTACGGCAAGTATTGCTTTGAACAGCAGAAGCGGGAAAAGGAAGCAAAAAAGAATCAGAAAGTGGTTTCCATCAAGGAAATCCGGATGTTTTCTGCAATCGATACCCACGACTTTGAAACAAAGGTAAATCAGGCAAAGAAGTTTCTGGAGGGCGGCGATAAGCTGAAGGTTTCCGTTCGGTTCCGTAAGCGTGCAATTGCCCATCCGCAGCTCGGAGAAGAACTGCTCAACCGCTTTAAGGAAGCGTGTGCAGCAGTCGGTACTGTTGAAAAGCCGGCAAAAATGGAAGGCCGCAGTATGGTCATGTTCATTTCACCGAAGGCATCCAAGTAAGAGGAGGAACTCGCAATGGCAAAGATTAAGACAAAAACACATTCCGGTGCAAAGAAGCGGTTTAAGGTTACTGCAAACGGAAAGGTAAAGTATCAGAAGACCAATAAAAGACACAGACTGACCCAGAAGGACACCAAGCGGAAGAGAATCGCTCGTACCGTTGGTATTGCTGATGTAACCAATGCACCGGCACTGAAGAAGCTTCTGCCGTATCTCTAAGATACAATCCGCAGAACGGACAGTCAATCGAGAAAAGAGAAACACATAGATATTCGGAGGTAGAAGCAAATGGCACGGATTAAAGGTGCGATGATGACTCGCAAGAGAAGAAATAAGACCCTGAAGCTCGCAAAGGGCTATTTTGGTGCAAAGAGCAAGCACTTCAAGATGGCAAAACAGGCCGTTATGAAGTCTGGCAACTATGCATATGTTGGAAGAAAGCAGAAGAAGAGAGAATTCCGTCAGCTCTGGATCACCAGAATTTCTGCTGCATGCAAGCTGAATGGTATCAACTATTCTCAGTTCATGAACGGCTGCAAGAAGGCTGGCATTACCCTGAATCGGAAGATGCTGTCTGAAATTGCAATCACCGATGCAGCAGGTTTCACTGCGATTGTAGAAAAGGCAAAGGCTGCTCTTTAAGGGGCAAGCTTGGAACACGCTCCGGTTTTTTTGAAAAAACGGGGCGTGTTTTGTTATATATAGGGAAATTTTCAGCAGACAGGAGGCAGAACCGCAATGGAATTCCGCATGACCGCAATTACTGCAAAGGACAACCCTTCCATTCAGCTTTACCGGAAACTGGTGCGGCAGCGAAAAGCCAGAACCCAAAACCAACAGTTTGTGTTAGAGGGGTATCGGCTTGTCACAGATGCTGTGCATTTTTCAAGGAAACTGACCCATCTGTTCCTGACAGAAGCAGCGTGGGAACGCTATCAGGAAGAATTTTGCTCTTTAGAGGCTGATTTGAGAGAAACAAAACGCTTGCTTATTTCAAATGAACTTGCTATGGAGTTGACGGAAACCGAACATCCGCAGGGCGTATTTGCCATCTGCCAGATGCCGGCGGAACAAGTTCCAATCGTTGCAGAGGGAACGTATCTGGTACTCTACCAGCTGCAAGACCCTGGCAATATGGGAATGCTGCTGCGAACTGCCGCTGCAATGGGCGTTTCCGGCGTGATTTGCTGCCAAAGCTGCGATTTTTACAGTCCAAAAGTCGTGCGTGCAACGATGGGAGCATTGTTTCATGTGCCAGTGATGCAGATGCCGGATGCAGAAACGGTTTTGCAGAGCCTGCGGGCTGCCAATATTGTTTCCTGTGCCTCTGTGGTGCAGGGCGATGCCGAACAAGTGGGGCTTTGTGAACTGGGCAACGGCTGTGCTGTCTGGATTGGAAACGAGGGAAACGGATTGCCGGAATCCGTTGTGCAGCAGTGTGAACGCCGGATTACCATTCCGATGAAAGGCTATATGGAATCGCTGAATGCTGCTATGGCAGCCGGAATTATGATGTGGGAAATGACAAAACCAAGATGAGGAAATCCACATGGAACAGGAAAGTATATATGATTGGCTCTGGTTGCTGTTGGTATTCGGGGCAGGCAGCCGGAAAATCTGGAAACTGTTAGAACAGTATGAAACACCGCAGAAAATACGGCAAGTCTTGCAGACGGAAACAGACCTGCCTTTTATTCACGAGCGAGAACAACGCAGCATTCGTTCCATCACAAATGAGCAAATCGGAAAACTGATACAGAATTGTGCGGAAAAACGGATTGAACTGGTGGCGTACGATGATGAAAATTATCCGGAATCGCTTCGCCAGATTTACAATCCGCCGGTAGTGCTGTTCTATCAGGGGCAGCTTTCTGTGCTGAGTGATTATCCAGCTTTGACCGTTGTTGGAACGAGAAAGCCCAGCTCGTACAGCATCCGCACAGCGGATTTGCTGTGTCGGTGTCTGGCAAAGAGTGGAATGCTGCTAGTTAGTGGCTTTGCGGTTGGATTGGATTCGGTTGCCCATCGGGCAGCCTTGCTTTCCGGTGGAAAGACGGTTGCCGTGATGGGCTGCGGTCTGGATGTGCCATATCCTAAGCCGAACGCTTCCGCAAAGAAATATATCATGCGAAATGGCTTGCTGTTGTCAGAATTTCTGCCAGGGACAGAACCATCTCGGCAGAATTTTCCGATGCGGAATCGGATTTTAGCCGGTGTCAGTGGCGGAACATTGGTGATTCAAGCACCAATTGGCAGCGGAGCGTTGATTACGGCGGAACAGGCAATGGAACAGGGTAAGCCTGTTTTTTGTTTACCGCCAGCGGACATATTTGACAATCAATATGCAGGTGTGGTAAAATACCTGCGAGAGGGTGCGATTCCGGTTTTCGCACCGGAGGACATCCTGCAAGAATATGACCACGGCTGTGAACAGCGGTTGATAGAAGTTTCGATGCAAGCCGTTTTAGAGCAGCAGGAACAGAATCAGTTGAAATCTTCGGATTCCTCAGAAGCCGCTGCTGCGGTGGAATTACCGCCGAAAAAGTTTGCAAAGCCGAAAGCACAGTCCGCACCATCCATTTCAGAAGAGCAGAAATCTGCTCCAACCGTCGACCGTTCTGTGCTGGAAACATTAGACCCACTATCCAAGAGAATTATGGAACTGCTGTTGGAACAATCTCCCTTGCACATTGACCAGATGGTTTTGATGTTGCAGGAAGATGCCGAGGAAGTCGCAGCGTGTCTGACAGAACTGGCGATTGAACAGCTGGTGCAGCGGCAGCCGGGGCAGTATTATTGCGTATGTTGAGAAAAACCCGTTCGTTTAGAACTATGTCGCATCGGAATGCGGCAAAGCGGAACAGGAGAAAAAGAATATGTCAAATTTGGTGATTGTAGAATCGCCGGCAAAGGCGAAAACCATTCAAAAATATTTAGGAAAAGATTTTGATGTCATTGCCTCTATGGGGCATATCCGGGACTTGCCAAAGTCAAAGTTTGGTGTGGATATTGAAAACCACTTCGAGCCAAAGTATGTGGATATGAAGGGCAAGGAAGACGTCATTAAACAGTTGAAATCCCATGCAGCAAAATGCGATAAAATTTATCTGGCAACCGACCCTGACCGAGAAGGAGAGGCGATTTCTTGGCATATCGCCCAGATGCTGCATCTGGATATGCAGGATAATAATCGGGTTGCTTTTAATGAAATCACAAAGAGCGGCGTGCAAGCAGGGATGGCAAATCCCCATCGAATTGATATCAATTTGGTGAATGCCCAGCAGGCACGGCGTGTATTAGACCGAATTGTCGGCTATCAGCTCAGTCCGTTTCTCTGGAGAAAAGTACGGCGTGGTCTGTCTGCCGGAAGAGTGCAGTCGGTTGCCGTTCGATTGGTTGTTGACCGAGAAAATGAAATTCGGGCATTCCAGCCGCAGGAATATTGGACGATTGACGCAAAGCTTTCCGCAGCAACTTCCCGAAAAGTCTTTTCGGCAAAGTTAGCAGCGGTAGACGGAAAGAAAGTCGATAAAACAGAAATCTCCAGCAAGGAACAGGCAGATGCCATTGTTGCACGCTTACAGGAAGCCCCGTTTGTCGTAAAGTCTGTGAAAAAACGGGTGACGAAAAAACATCCGTCCGCTCCGTTCATCACATCGACCTTGCAGCAGGAAGCCTCTTACCGCTTGAGTTTTCAGTCCAAGCGAACCATGAAAGTCGCACAGGAATTGTATGAAGGCGTGGAGATTCAAGGCATGGGTGCAGTGGGTCTGATCACCTATATGCGTACCGACAGCCTGCGAATTTCAGACGAGGCGAAAAAGGCAGCAGCGGACTACATTCTCTCTGCCTATGGAGAATCCTACCTGCCGCCAACGCCACGGGTCTATAAGACAAAGAAAAATGCACAGGATGCCCACGAAGCGATTCGTCCATCTATGCCAGAACTGACACCGGAGCAGGTGAAAAGCAGCCTGACGACTGACCAATATAAATTATACCGTCTGATTTGGGAACGGTTTATCGCCAGCCAGATGGCAGATGCTCTGATGGATACGGTTTCAGTGGATATTGATGCAGACAACTGCTTATTTAAGGCAAGCGGTTCTACGATGAAGTTCGATGGATTCACCGTGCTGTATGAAGAAACCAGAGATAACAAGGGCGATAAAGATAAATCTGAAAATAAGAATCTGCCGGAACTGCACGAGGGCGATGCATTAAAGCTGCGTGCACTGGATGGCAATCAGCACTTTACGCAGCCGCCGACTCGTTACTCTGAAGCTTCTCTGATTAAGGCGATGGAAGAATACGGAATTGGTAGACCGAGCACCTATGCTCCAACCATCACAACGATTACTGCTCGAAATTATGTAGAGCGAGAGGGCAAACAGCTAAAACCAACGGTATTGGGTGAAGTTGTAACGCAGTTGATGAAGGAACTCTTTAAGAACATTGTAGATGTCAAGTTTACTGCCAAGATGGAAAGTGATTTGGATGATGTGGAACGGGGAGAAAAGAACTGGGTGCAGTCGCTGGAACAGTTCTATGGTGATTTCTCTCAGACACTGAAAACAGCTGAAGAAAAGATGGAAGGCAAGCGGGTCAAGATTCCGGACGAAGAAACAGACGAAGTCTGTGAAGTCTGCGGCAAAAAGATGGTCATTAAAATCGGACGGTTCGGGCGGTTTTTGGCTTGTTCCGGTTTTCCGGAATGCACGAATACCCGAAAGATTGTGCAGGAAATGCCGGGCTGCTGTCCACTCTGCGGCGGAAAAATGGTATTGAAAAAGTCCAAGCGTGGCAGAAGTTTCTATGGATGCAGCAACTTTCCGGAATGCAACTTTATGACATGGAATATTCCGGTTGCAGAACAGTGTCCGCAGTGTGGTTCGACCTTGTTCCAAAAGGGCGGCAAGTCCGGCAAGCTGATTTGTGAAAAGCCGGGCTGCGGATTTGAAAAAAATCTTACAGGCGGAGGTCAGGCATGAAAGAACAACGGAAACAGGCAATTGTCATTGGTGGCGGACTGGCAGGCTGTGAAGCAGCATGGCAGCTTGCTCAAAACGGCATTGCCGTTACGCTCTACGAACAGAAGCCGGTGCATTATAGTCCGGCACATCATCGGAATGGTCTGGCGGAATTGGTCTGCTCCAACTCGTTGAAAGCAGACCGTCTGGCATCCGCAGCCGGATTGTTGAAAGCAGAAATGGAACGCATGGGGTCACTGTTGATTCCCTGTGCACGGAAAACTTCCGTTCCAGCTGGCGGAGCACTGGCAGTGGATCGGGATGCATTTTCCGATTTGGTAACGGAACAAATCCGCTCCCATCCGCTGATTACGCTGGAAACTGCAACCATTGACGAAATCCCCGCGGGAAATGTAGTCGTTGCAACTGGTCCTTTAACAGAGGGAAAACTTGCAGAGCAAATCGAACAGCTTTGCGGTACACGGCTGCGTTTTTTTGATGCGGCTGCACCGATTGTCAAGTATGAAAGTCTGGATGCGGAAAAAGTCTTTTTCGCTGCCCGTTATGGCAGAGGAACGGCGGACTATATCAACTGTCCGATGAATCAGGAAGAATACGAGGCATTTTATGAGGCTCTGGTCAACGCAGAACGGGCAGAACTCCACGACTGCGACAAGAACTTTTTCCGAGTCTATGAAGGCTGTATGCCGATTGAGATTCTGGCATCCCGTGGGAAAGATACCATGCGGTTTGGTCCTCTGAAGCCAGTTGGCTTGACTGACCCTCGTACCGGTCGCCGTCCGTATGCAGTCATTCAGCTGCGGCGGGAAAATCAGGAGGGTACGATGTATAACATTGTCGGCTTCCAGACCAACTTGAAATTTGGCGAACAAAAACGGGTCTTTTCCATGATTCCGGGCTTAGAGCACGCAGAATTTGTGCGGTATGGTGTGATGCATCGGAATTCTTTCTTGGACAGCCCACGGCTGTTGGGGGCAGATTATGCCCTTCGCAGCAATCCAAATTGTTTCTTTGCAGGGCAGATGACGGGCGTGGAAGGCTATATGGAATCCGCAGCCAGTGGCATTTTAGCTGGTCAGAACTTAGCACGCCGGATGCAGGGCAAAGCCCCGCTGATTTTGCCGAGAGAAACGATGATGGGAGCATTGGCTGCCTATATCAGTGATGAAACGGTTGCACAGTTCCAGCCGATGGGCTGCAATATGGGCATTCTGCCAGAACTGCCGGAACGCATTCGAGATAAGAGAGAAAAATATCAGGCATATGCGGATCGGGCATTGGCAGCATTGGATGCCTATTTGCAGCAGACTGCGGAGAACACAACCGAGGGGGAAGGGCAATGAATATTTTAATCGATGCATTCGGTGGCGATAATGCACCGCTGGAAGTCATCCAGGGTGCTGTTCGTGCTGTGCAGGAACTGGGTGTGACCGTCACACTGGTTGGAGCAGAGAACCAGATTCGCCAGTGTGCAGAAGAACATCATCTCTCACTGGACGGACTGCAAATTCTGCACGCTCCGGCAGTGTTCGACATTCATGAAGAGCCGAGTACTCTGCTGAAACAGCATGCAGATAGTTCGATGGCAGTTGGAATGCAGGCACTGCATGACGGAAACGGAGATGCCTTTGTTTCTGCCGGCAGTACCGGTGCTTTGCTGATGGGTGCGACGTTTCTGGTCAAGCGGATTCGGGGCGTAAAACGAGCAGCATTAGCACCGATTCTTCCGACAGCAACAACACCATTTATGTTATTGGATGCCGGAGCAAACAATGACTGCCGTCCGGAAATGCTGGTGCAGTTTGCCGTGATGGGCAGTGCTTATATGGAACGGGTCATGGGCATTCCACAGCCAAAGGTGAAATTGTTGAATGTTGGGGCAGAGGAAACCAAGGGCAGAGAGTTGGATTTAGAGGCATATCGCCTTTTAGAACAAGCTCCGGTGCATTTTTGTGGAAACATAGAAGCACGGGAATTGCCGTTTGGAGTAGCGGATGTGGTCGTTGCCGATGGATTTACGGGAAATATTGCCTTGAAACTGTATGAAGGCATGGGAAAATTCATGGGCAGCCAGTTGAAAGAAAATATTTTTGCCGGAGCAAACGGAAAATTGTCCGCACTTTTGGTGTTGCCGAAAATCAAAGCCCTGACCAAAAAGATGGACTATAAAGCCGTAGGCGGTGCAATGATGCTGGGCGTTCAGAAACCCGTTGTCAAGGCTCACGGCAGTTCCGATGCAACTGCATTTTTCAATGCGATTCGGCAGGCGAGAGATTGCGTTGCCGGCGATATGATTGCAGTAATGACAAAATTCATGCAGCAGGAACAAGTAAAAAAAGCGTAACAAGCGTTTTAGATCTTATATGATTACAGAAAGGATTGGGCAGATATGGAACAGGTGCATTTCGAGCAGTTTGAAACAGAAATTCGCTATCATTTTAAGAATCGTCATTTCTTAGTTGAGGCACTGTCACACTCCTCTTATGCCAACGAGAAGAAAAAGTGCCGCTGCAGCAACGAACGGCTGGAATTTTTGGGGGACAGCGTGCTTTCCATCGTCGTATCCTCTTATTTATTCCACCAGTTTCCGGAACTGCCGGAGGGCGAACTGACAAAACTGCGGGCATCCCTGGTTTGTGAGAAGGCGTTGCACGTCTTTGCACAGGAAATTCACTTGGGGGATTACTTGCTGTTGGGAAAGGGCGAAGAACATACTGGCGGCAGAATGCGTTCTTCGATTTTGGCAGATGCCTTTGAAGCCGTCATTGCAGCCATTTATCTGGATGGCGGCATGGAAGCCGCAGAACGGCATATTATGCGGTTTATTCCGAAGAATCTGGAACAGCGGGAATCGCTGGGATTCCGGGATTATAAGACGGCATTGCAGGAAGTCATTCAGAAGAATCCGGAAGAAAAAGTGGAATATGTCTTGGTGTCGGAGAGCGGCCCAGACCATGCAAAGGCATTTCAGGTAGAAGTCTGCTTAAATTCCAACGTGATTGGCGTTGGAACAGGCAGAAGCAAAAAGGCAGCCGAACAGATGGCAGCCAAAGAAGCCCTGCGGCTGATGGGCTATGAAAAATAAGGGCAACATCGCCATATTTGTTTCGCATGCAGGCTGTCCGCATCAGTGCAGTTTCTGCGACCAGCGGAAAATCAGTGCAGCACAGCAGATTCCAACCTTGGAACAGGTGCAGGAAATTTGCCGGCAGGCAATTGCACATCCACGCCGACCAAAACAACTGGAAATTGCCTTTTTTGGCGGCAGTTTTACAGCCATTCCGGAAAAAGAACAAAATGCCCTGCTGGAAGCAGTACAGCCATTTTTAGCGATGGAGGGCGTGACAGGGATTCGGATTTCCACCCGTCCCGACTGCATTACACCGGAGATTTTGCAGCGATTGCAGCAGCTTCATGTGACCGCCATTGAACTGGGAGCACAGAGCATGCAGGATGCGGTCTTGCAAAAAAATCATCGGGGACACACCGCACAAGATGTGCGGAATGCTGCAAAGTGGATTACAGATGCTGGTTTTTCGTTGGGGCTGCAAATGATGATCGGCTTGGACGGCAGCACGCCGGAACAGGAACGGGAAACCTTGCGGGAGTTGCTCGCCCTGCATCCGGACGCCCTGCGGATTTATCCTCTGGTTGTGCTGAAAGGAACGAAATTAGCGGAACGGGTGCAGAATGGCAGTTTTGTCCTGTATGACTGGGAAACCGTTCTGGAACTCTGTGCCGATGCCCTCTGTGCATGTCAGCAGCAAGGCGTGCGAGTGATTCGCTGCGGACTGCATGCAGAAGATACGGTGCAGTCAGAAGCCATTGCCGGATTTTATCATCCAGCATTTCGGGAACTAGTGGAATCTCGTTTGTGTTTACGGGTTCTCAAGCAGTGGATGCAGCAACATCCGCAGGAAACCATGGCAGAAGTACAGATTGCTCCCGGATGGAGCAGTCGGGTTGCCGGACATCATGCCTGCAATCGGACAGCTTGTCGGGAAGCTGGGATTTCGTTGCGAATCATAGAAACAGCAGCCATTCCGGCAGGAATGCTGCAAATCGGAAAGGACGGATACGATGTTTTTCAAATCGCTGGAACTGCAAGGATTTAAGTCCTTTCCTGACCGGGTGAAACTGGAATTTGAACAGGGCTTGACCGCCGTGGTTGGGCCAAACGGCAGCGGAAAAAGCAATATCGGCGATGCGATTCGCTGGGTATTGGGGGAACAGTCCACGAAGCTGCTGCGTGGAAATCGCATGGAAGATGTTATTTTCTCCGGAACAAAACGCCGGAAACCGTCTGGATTTGCTGCCGTTACCATTCAGCTGGATAACCAAACCGGTCTGTTTGGGGAATCCTATGGGGAAACGATTGCCATTACCCGAAAGCTTTACCGCAGCGGAGAAAGTGTCTATCAGATTAACGGGAAAGCCGTTCGGCTGAAAGACGTGCAGGAACTACTGATGGATACTGGTATGGGGCGAGATGGCTATGCGATTATCGGACAGGGACGCATTGCGGAAATTGTCAGTGCTCGCAGCACCGACCGCCGAGAGTTGTTTGAAGAGGCAACGGGTGTTTCTAAGTTTCGCTATAAACGGGAAGAAGCCGAGCGAAATTTACAGGCTGCACAGGAGAATTTAGTGCGGTTGCAGGATATTGCAGCGACCTTAGAGGGCAGAGTCGAACCGCTCCGCCAGCAGGCAGAAGTTGCCAAGCAGTTTTTGAAGCTGTCAGAACAGCAGAAAAAATTAGAACTTTCGCTCTGGATGCAGCAGCTGACTGGTTTAGATCAAGAAAAAGCTGCCCTGCGAGATACGCTCTTACAGGCACGGGGGAATGAACAGAATGCTGCATTGGACTTGAAGCAGGCGGATGCGTTGCTACAAGAACAATATCGGGAGATGCAGCAGACAACGGTTCGGATTCAGAATCTACGGGAATCGGTACAGCAGGCAGAAGAAACCGCTGCTCAGACACAAGCAGACCTTGCGGTCTGTGCGAATGAACAGCAGCACAACGAACAGCGGCTGATACAGGTTGCACAGCAGCAAAAAGATGCTGCTGCAGCGGAACAAACTGCTACAGAACAGCTGCAAACGCAGCAGGCAGCCATACAGACCTTACAGGAGCAAAAAGCCACCGCCGTCAAAGCCTGTCAGGAACAGGAGCAGTTCCAGAAAGAACTTGCCAAGCAGCTGGCAGCTGCAGCCGCAGCCGTGAAAGAAGCAGAAACCAAGCTGCGTACCAGCTACGGCAATCAGAACCATTCCTTTGCAAGGGCAGAATCCCTTGCCGCACAAATCGAAACGATACAGGCACAGACGGTTTCGCAGACTGCACAGGCAGCCGCTTTGCAGCAGCAATTGCAGGCAGCCGCTGAAACGGAACAGCAGACGATAGACGCTGTTTCGGCAGCAGTCGAGGCGGAAACAGCGGTGCGTGTGGCGTTAGAGGCGGCACAGCAGCAACACAAAACCCTTGCAGCCCATCTGGAACAGCAGCAAGTACAAAATGCCCAGCGGCAGATGCAGTTGCAGACCGCCCAGCAGCGGTTGCAGTTGTTGCAGGAGATGGAACACAATATGGAGGGCTATGCAGGCAGTGTCAAGGCAGTTTTGCAGGCAGAGCATAGCAAGCCGCATGGTGTATATGGAACGGTTTCGCAGCTATTGACGACAGAATCTCGGTATAGTTTAGCAATTGAAACAGCTTTAGGCGGAGCGATGCAAAATATTGTTGTTGCAGATGAAACCGCAGCCAAGGATTGGATTCGCTACCTGAAAACAAAACGAGCCGGACGGGTAACCTTCCTGCCCTTGACTTCTATTAAAGGGCAAACGTTGAAAGAGTCCGCAGTTTTACAGGAAAAAGCAGTCATCGGTTTGGCGTGCGATTTGGTGCAGTATGATGCAAAGTTTCAGAATATTGTATCCTCTTTGCTGGGACGGATTGTAATTGCAGAAAATCTGGACGATGCCACCCGACTGGCACAGCGGTATGGCTACCGTTTCCGCATCGTCACGCTAGATGGACAGGTGATTAACGCCGGCGGTTCGTTTACAGGTGGTTCTTCCCAGAAAAAAGGTGGAATCCTGACCCGAAAGAATGAACAGCTTGCCTTACAGCAGACCATTCAGCAGTTACAGGAACAGGTACAGGCAGATGCAGAGCAGTTCCGCCAGCAGAAAGCTGCCGTACAAAAGCAGCTGGAACAGGTGCAAACATTGCAAAATCAGTTGCACCACGAGCATGCAGAACAATTATTGGCGGCTGCCCGTGCTGAAACTGCAAAGAAGCAGTTTCAGCAGCTGCAACAACAGCTTTCAGAACGGCAGCAGCAACGAAAGCAGCTGTCAGAACAAGTGGCAGCATTGCAACAGCAGCACGTAACCGCAAAGGCAGAATGGGAGCAGGTACAGGCAGATTTAACCGCTTTACAGGCTCAACAGCAGGAAGCCAAACAGCAGCAGGAAACTTTGTCTGCGGAACAAGCAGCTGTTCGGGAACAGCTGACCACCCGTCAGATTGCAGCGGCAAAGCTGGAGCAGGCATATTTGAGTCAACAGCAGCAGATTGCAGAACAACAGGAGCGGTTGCAGCAATGCAGACAGCAGAAACAGCAATTGACAGAAGCAGAAGCGGCTTGCCAAGAACAGGCGGTTCAATTGCAGCAGCAGGAACAGGAACTGCAAACCAAGCTGACGACCTGTCGGGAACAGATGACCCAACACCGCAAGACCATTGAACAGCTGCAACGGATTCACGTAGAACAGGAACAGCGGATTCGTCAGCAGCAAGAGGGCATTCGGGAATTGAGTGCTGCACGGGAACGGGCAGCGGCAGAAGTTGCCCAGCTGGAAGCAAAACAACATACACTGGAACAGCAGCGTGACCGGATTGTGCAGCAGATGCGAGAACAATATGATGTGACGTTATCGGAAGCCAATCAGCTGGCAGAACCGATTTCCAATGAATTGCTTGCCAAGCAGCAGCTGGAAACGCTCCGCCGACAGATTCGGGCATTGGGGCATGTCAATGTGTCTGCGATTGCAGAATATCAGGAAGTTTCCAAGCAGTGGGAATTTTTATCCGCACAGTTGCAGGATGCCACGCAGGCAAAACAGGAACTGGAAACGCTGATTGTACAGCTGACCGCAGAAATGCAACGAATCTTTACAGAACGGTTTGCCGGTATCAATCAGGCATTTCAGGAGATTTTCCGAGAACTATTTGACGGTGGCGAAGCATCGCTGTCCTTGTCTGACCCAGACGATGTGTTGCATTCCGGCATTGAAATTCAGGTTGCACCGCCCGGAAAGGTGATTAAAAATCTAATTGCTCTCTCCGGCGGGGAACAGTCGTTCGTTGCCATTGCGATTTATTTCGCCATTTTGCGGCAGCGTCCAACGCCGTTCTGTATTATGGATGAAATTGATGCGGCACTGGACGAGGGCAATGTACGGCGGTATGTGCAGTATTTGCAGCGGTTTCGGGATACGACGCAGTTTATTTTGATTACCCATCGGCGGATGGCAATGGAAGCGGCAGATGCACTATATGGTGTGACGATGCAGGAAGACGGCATTTCTCGTCTGCTGCATATGGAACAGGTACAAGAAGCGGAAGCATAAAAACCAGAAGAAAGGGTGTTGAACATGGGCTTTTTTGGAAGAAAGAAGGACAAAGACAAAGAAAAAGAGAAAGAAAAGAAAGGCGGTCTGTTCGGCTGGATGAAGCGGAAGCAGGCAGACGAGCCGGAACGAGAAGAACAGATTGTGGAACCAGAACCGGAAACAGATACCGATGACGTTGCAGCACAGATGCTGGCAGAGCGAGAGGCAGCCCGTCAGGCAGAAACAGAACAGTGGCGAGAAGAAGCAGAAGCGGAGATTGCAGCCGACCAAGCAGAAGCAGCTGCACTTGCTGCAAAGGCAGCACAGGACGAGTTGCTGACAGAAGAGGAAGATTCCGAAGCGGATGCGGAGGACGAGGAAGACGAAGACGATGAAGAACCGATTGCTGTAACATTTCAGCCGGAAGAAGCTGAGTCAGAAGCAGAAGAAGCCGAACCGGAAACGGTAAAAGTTGAGCCGGAAGCAGTTGCAGAACCGGAAACCGTAGAACCTGAGCCGGAAGCAGTTGCAGAACCGGAAACCGTGGAAACCGAACTGGAAGAAGTTGCAGAGCCGGAAACAGTAGAAACTGAACTGGAAGAAGTTACAGAGCCGGAAACCGTGGAAACCGAACCGGAAGAAATTGCAGAACCGGAAACCGTAGAAACTGAACCGGAAGAAGTTGCAGAACCGGAAACAGAAGAAGTTGAGCCGGAAGAAGTCGCAGAGCCGGAAACAGAAGAATCTGAATCGGAAGAACTCGACGAAACAGAAGCAGAAGCATCCGAACCAGAAGAACCCCAAGAACCAGAAAAGAAGAAGAAAAAGGGATTCTTTGAAAAGATTCGGGATGGTCTGCGGAAAACCAAGGATTCTGTCATTGCAAAAATGCAGTTGGTTTTGAATGCCTTTACCAAGATTGATGAAGACTTATTCGACCAGCTGGAAGAAACCATGATTATGGGCGATATGGGGGCAGAAACCTCGATTGAAATCTGTGACCAGCTCCGCAAGCGAGTGAAAGAACGTGGCATCACCGACCCGAAACAGATTATGGGACTGATTCAGGAAATCATCGGTGAAATGCTGGGTGAAGACCAGACCTTACAGTTACAGACCAAGCCGTCTGTAATTATGGTGATTGGTGTCAATGGTGCTGGGAAAACAACCACCATTGGTAAGCTGTGCCATCAGCTGAAAGAGGACGGCAAGAAAGTTATCGTTGCCGCAGCCGATACCTTCCGGGCTGCTGCCATCGACCAGCTGGAAGTCTGGACAGACCGGGCAGGCGTTGAACTGGTGAAACATGCAGAGGGTTCTGACCCGGCAGCAGTTGTCTATGATGCCATCGAAGCAGCGAAGGCAAGAAATTGTGATGTTTTGATTTGTGACACTGCTGGACGGCTGCACAATAAGAAAAATCTGATGCAGGAACTTGCAAAAATCAACCGTATCATTGAAAACAAGGCAGCTGGCTGTGATAAGGAAATCCTGTTGGTGCTGGATGCAACCACCGGACAGAATGCCGTCAATCAGGCACGGTTGTTCAAAGAAGTTGCAGACATTACCGGAATCGTTCTGACGAAACTGGATGGCACTGCCAAGGGCGGTATCATTGTTTCCATCAAGAACGAACTGGAAATCCCGGTCAAGTTAATTGGAGTCGGCGAAAAGATTGATGACTTGCAGCCATTCCATGCGAGAGATTTTGTCAACGCCCTGTTTGAAACGGAGGAACGAAAGTAATGCAGAAAGAAACTTTGATTCTTGCATCCAACAACGCTGGAAAACTGCGGGAGATGCGGGAAATTTTAGAGCCATTCGGGCTGGAAGTCCGTTCACAGAAAGAAGCTGGTTTTACCGCAGAAGTTGCGGAAACAGGCACAACCTTTCAGGAAAATGCCATCATAAAGGCAAAGGCTGTGCAGGAAGCCTTGCACTGTGCCGTGCTGGCGGATGACAGCGGATTGATGATTGATGCACTGGATGGTGCACCGGGTGTTTATTCCCATCGCTTTGCCGGAGAGCAGGCAACCGATGAAGACCGCTGCAATCTCGTATTGGAGAAGTTGCAGGGTGTTCCGACTGAACAGCGAACCGCTCGGTTTGTCTGTGCGATTTGTTACCTTACCGCAGACGGCGAACAGCATTGTTTTGAAGGCGTTTGCGAGGGTATCATTGGAACAGAGCCGAAGGGCGAAAATGGGTTCGGTTATGACCCGATATTTGTTGTTGGGAACAAGACAATGGCAGAGATGACAGAAGCAGAAAAGAATGCAATTAGCCATCGTGGAAAAGCGTTGGCAGCCTTACAGGCATATTTGAAAGGAGAATAAATTTATGTTGACCAGTAAACAGCGTGCAACCCTGCGGGGGATTGCCAGCAGTTATGAAACCATCTTGCAGGTGGGAAAGAACGGCATCGGGGAAACTTTGATTCAGCAGGTTTCCGATGCTCTGCGGAAAAGGGAACTGATTAAACTGCACGTTCTGGAAAATTCAGAACTGAGTGCCAGAGAAGCAGCCGAACAGCTGGCAGAAGCAACAGAATCCGAAGTGGTACAGGTGATTGGCAGCCGCTTTGTGCTCTATAAGCGGAATCCAAAAAAGCCGGTTATTGATTTGAAGTAATGCGGCGGATTGGAATCTTTGGCGGCAGTTTTAACCCGATTCACAATGGACACTTGCACCTTGCCAAGACTGCAATGGAACAGTTTTCGCTCGACCATGTGTTATTCATGCCGACTTATATTTCTCCATTTAAGCAGAATGCAGCGGATGTTGCGGATGGCGTGCACCGACTGGCGATGTGTCGGCTGGCAATTGCCCCGTATCCCTGCTTTTCTGTGAGCGATTACGAATTGCAGCAGAAAACCGTCAGCTATACGATTCACACGATTTCCGCCTTGCGGCAGGAATGGACAGATGTGGAACTGGTTTTGCTGATGGGGAGTGATATGCTGCTGCAATTTCAAAACTGGTATCGCTGGCAGGAGCTGTTGACCATGACAGAACTGGGTGTGATTGCACGGGAAACAGATGACCGAGTAGTACTGGAGCAGGCAGCACAGGAACTTTCGGCATATGGTACGATTCAGCTTTGCTGTGACCGGGTTCTTCCGATATCGTCTACAAAAATTCGGGAAATGCTGAAAAAAAATCAGGATTGTACTTGCTATTTACCGGAAAACGTAGTAAAATATATTGTATTCCATCAGTTGTATCAGCGGACGGAAGAGAAAGAAAACGGCAAAAGAAAGCAAGGGAATTTCGATGGCAAAAGAATCTGTGATTGAAAAGATGAAACATAAAATGCAGCCACCGCCGCCGAAAGAAGTTTCGATTTCAGAGGCGACCGAATCCATGCGGAAAGTGCTGGAAAAACAGGTCAGTGAAGAAACGATGCGAAAAGAGCGGTATGAACACTCTGTGCGGGTTGCAGCAGAATGCAAGCGGTTGGCACAAATTTACCATGTCAATGAAGATTTGGCAGAGTTTGCCGGTATGGTACACGACATCTGCAAGGACATGAAAGCGGACGACCAGAAAGCATTGATGGAAGCTGGAAAGGACGATCTGGACATCACGGAAGAAGAATGGAACACCAAAAAGCTCTGGCACGGCATTGCGGGTGCACAGCTGATGCGGCAGAAATACTGCATGAACAATCAGCATGTATTGGATGCCATCCGGTATCATACGGTTGCAAGAAAAGGCATGACGCCATTGGAGCAGATTGTCTATCTGGCAGATATGACAGAAGCAGGACGGAACTTTATTGATGTTCATACATTGCGGGCAGCCGTCAATCAAAATTTGAATCTCGGCATGTACTACGCCCTGAAAATTTCGATTGCAAACGTATTGGATAAAGGCGGCTTGCTGCCTCGTCATACGATTGAAGCTTACAATCAGTATGTGCAGATTGTGGCAGGAATGAAGGATTGAGCAGGAAGAGAAAGGGGTTTCCAGAGATGGCGAAAAAACGGCAGACGAAGAAAAGCCAGAAAAATACCAAGAAGAAAGATTTGTTTGTTATGATCGGTTCGATTGCCCTGACCGTTGTGTTAGTGGTAACGATGATTTTAAATGCACCGATTATTGATTACCGGACAATTACGAACGGAACGATGAGTACCCGGCAGATTTCGATTATGAAGTATTTTAAGGTCTGGCAGCCGTTGGTACAGAAAGAAGGAACACTCCAGAAACCGGTCAATACGGATGCTTCTGCTCTGAATCTGAAAGAAGATACAGATGATGCAGACCCAAAAGATGACGGGCTGGATTTGGATCAGATTGTCGAAGGACAATATACCGTGCTCTTTATGGGAATGGATGAAAGTGGAAAGCTGGCAGATGTCAACTGGATTTTCCAGTTTGATATTTTTGCAGGAACGATGAATGTTCTGCAAATTCCGAGAGATTGCTATATGCCAGCGTATGCGAACACCTCTACCAATAAGTTCAACAGCATCTATGGAACAGGGCAGGATGAAACGGTCACACCGATTCAGCGTGCAGTCAATGCCATTCAGGAGAGTTTCGGCTTGGTGATTGACTGTTATGTCAAGCTGAGCTGTACGGATATTGCAAACATTGTGGATTCCATCGGCGGTATTCCGATTGACCTGCCGGAAGAAATCATGTATGAAGCAGATAAAGTTCTGAAACCCGGAAAGCAGACGCTGAACGGACAGCAGGCAGAATGGTTTGTTCGATTCCGTCGGGAATACGATGAGGGCGATATTGGACGTGTAAAGGCACAGCGAATTTTCTTGGCAGCAGCCATGCAGAAATTGTTGGATATGAGCCAGACGGAATTGATGTCGGCGATGCAGAAAATCTATAAGAATGAATGGATTGCAACGGATTTATCGCTGGAACAAATCAGCATGCTGGCAGATTTTGCCGCAAAGCGATTGACCATGGACGGCGTAAATGTCTATATGGTTCCGGGCGAGGGCATCATGTACGAGGGGCAGGCAGTTTATTCGATTCATAAGACCGAAGCGATTGACCTCATCAACGAATATTTCCGCCCGTATCAGAACGAAATGTATTATGATGAGAGTACCATTGTGGAACTGGTCGACGAGAGCAATTATATTGACACCTATTCGGATACAGAAGAAAATCTGGACGACATCCACAAGGGCGATACCGAGGACGGAAAACAGAATATTTACAGCAATGGAAACTAAAGAAAACCACCATCAACACGAAAGGATTATCATTTCATGGAGCAGAAAGCAGTATTAGAAGCAATTGTAAAAGCATTGGACAGCAAGCGTGCCGAAGATATTCAGGTCATCGGTGTGAAGAATCTGACGATTTTAGGCGATTACTTTGTCATTGCCAACGGTACGAGTACCACGCACACCAAAACGCTGGCAGACGAAGTAGAATACCAAATGACAAAGCTGGGCATCGAACCGCTGCACCGGGAGGGCAGAGGAAACGGCTCAAACTGGATTGTATTGGATTATAATGATATTATTATCCATGTATTCTATAAGGAAACCAGAGCATTCTACCAGCTGGAACGGCTTTGGGCAGACGGCGAAAAGATGGATGTAACTGCATGGTTAAAGGAAGACTAATGCGGTAAAAAAGGAGGCATTTTCTATGGAAAACGGAAAGAAAATGATTACAGTTGTTGGAGCATACATGATTTTAAAGGGCATTTTGAATCTGATTTTGGGATTCAGTGCCAGCAATGTGGTTTCCCTGCTGTTTGCAGCAGTTTTGATTTTTGCAATGCTGAAACGGATTCCATATAGCCAGTATGTAACAGCCATTTTTCTGGCACTGATTTTCTTGGTCAACTTGCCGGCGAACCTGTCGAATTTGGGCTCGAACTGGATTTATCTGGTGGAAGGCTTGCTGGATGTCGGTGCAGCTGCCATTTTGGCATTCCATAAAGATGTAAAAGATTATTTTGCAGGTTAATGCAAACCAATCTCATGAAAAAACAAGAAAGAGGATGAAGCAACTATGAGCAAATATGACTTTACTGCCATTGAAGCAAAGTGGCAGCGGTATTGGGCGGAGCATGACACGTTCCACGCAGAGGATGATTATACAAAACCGAAGTTCTATGCACTGGTCGAATTCCCGTACCCATCTGGTCAGGGTCTGCACATCGGACACCCAAGACCGTATACCGCAATGGATGTCGTTTCCAGAAAGCGGAGAATGGAAGGCTATAATGTTCTGTTCCCGATGGGTTGGGATGCATTCGGTCTGCCGACTGAAAACTATGCCATCAAGCATAAGATTCATCCGGCAATCGTAACCGCAAACAATGTTGCAAGATTTAAGTCGCAGTTGCAGGCACTGGGTATGTCCTTTGACTGGGATCGGGAAATCAACACCACCGACCCGAATTATTTCCATTGGACACAGTGGATTTTCTTGCAGATGTTCAAGAAAGGTCTGGCATACAAGAAGGAAACAGCTGTCAACTGGTGTACTTCCTGTAAGGTCGTTCTGGCAAATGAAGAAGTTGTTGGCGGCGTTTGCGAACGCTGCGGCGGCGAAGTTGTACAGAAAGTAAAATCTCAGTGGATGCTGAAGATTACAGAATATGCACAGCGGTTGCTGGATGATTTGGATGAAGTGGATTATCTGGAAAAGATTAAGACCGCACAGCGGAACTGGATTGGACGTTCTACCGGTGCAGAAGTAGACTTCCAGACCACTGCTGGTGATACCCTGAAAATCTATACCACTCGTCCGGATACCCTGTTTGGTGCAACTTACATGGTTATTTCTCCGGAACATCCGCTGATTGAAAAGTGGGCAGATAAGCTGGAAAACATGGATGAAATCCGTGCATATCAGGAAAAGGCAGCTAGAAAGTCTGACTTTGAACGAACAGAAATGGCAAAGGAAAAGACGGGCGTTTGCCTGAAGGGTGTTCGTGGCATCAATCCGGTCAATGACAAGGAAATTCCGATTTTCGTTTCAGACTACGTTCTGATGAGCTACGGAACAGGTGCGATCATGGCAGTTCCGGCACACGATACCCGTGACTATGAATTTGCAAAGGTGTTCGACCTGCCGATTATCGAAGTAGTCAAGGGCGGCGATGTCACCAAGGAAGCGTTCACCGATTGTGCAACGGGGACGATGGTCAACAGCGGTTTCCTCGATGGCATGTCTGTAGAAGATGCAAAGGTAAAAATCAAGGGCTGGCTGGAAGCAACTGGCAAGGGCAAGTCCAAGGTCAACTATAAGCTGCGGGACTGGGTATTCTCTCGGCAGCGGTATTGGGGCGAACCGATTCCGGTTGTTTACTGCGACAAGTGCGGCTGGGTTGGATTGCCGGAGAGCGAACTGCCGCTGACATTGCCGGATGTAGAAAGCTATATGCCGACAGATACCGGTGAAAGCCCGCTGTCCACACTGGAAAGCTTTATCAATACCACTTGCCCGAAGTGCGGTGGCCCTGCAAAGCGGGAAACCGACACCATGCCACAGTGGGCAGGTTCGAGCTGGTATTATCTGCGTTACTGCGACCCGAAGAACCCGAACGGCATTGCCTCTAAGGAAGCACTGAATTACTGGATGCCGGTTGACTGGTACAACGGCGGTATGGAACACACCACTTTGCACCTGCTGTATTCTCGGTTCTGGCATAAGTTCCTGTATGATATTGGCGTTGTCAATACCAAAGAACCGTACAAGCGGAGAACTTCTCACGGTATGATTTTGGGCGAAGATCCAGACCATCCGGGCAAGTTCACCAAGATGTCCAAGTCCAAGGGCAATGTCATCAATCCGGACGATGTTGTCAAGGAATACGGTGCAGATACCCTGCGTTTGTATGAAATGTTTGTCGGCGACTTTGAAAAGGCTGCTCCGTGGAGCACCTCCAGCATTCGTGGATGCAAGCGGTTCTTAGACCGTATCTGGGCATTGCAGGATAACCTGATTGACGGCGATACCTATCGGGAACAACTGGTACGGAAGATGCACCAGACCATTCAGAAGGTTTCCAACGACATCGAAACCCTGAAGTTCAATACTGCCATTGCTGCTATGATGGAATTGTTGAATGAAATCACGGCAACTGGTTCGATCAACAAGGCAGAATTCCAGACACTGTTGATTCTGTTGAATCCGTTCGCTCCGCATATCACCGAAGAACTGTATGAAACCTACTGTGGTGGAATCCTGCACGAACAGAGCTGGCCGACTTATGACGAAGCACTCTGCAAGGAAGACACTATTGAAATCGTTGTACAGATTAACGGTAAGGTACGCTGCAAGATGAATATTGCAGTGGGTGCAGAAAAGGATGCTGTTCTGGAACAGGCTCTGGCAGAACCGAAGATTGCAGAAGCTGTTGCTGGAAAGCAGCTGGTGAAGCAGATATATGTACCAAATAAACTGGTTAATTTTGTTGCAAAATAACCAAAATTAAAAAAACTTCCGATAAGGCTTGACAAACCATTTTCTGTGTGTTATAATAAAACATATTTGAAATGCCGAACAGAAAACTGCGGATTTTTCGTGTGTTTCTGGATGGCTGCCATGCCGGAAACGGTGTGATAAAAACCAAGTTGATTGCTAAGGACAGATTGATGTAGTATCCCGAAGTTCCGATGTCGGGACCATCGGTGGTATAGGTCAGAAGCAGGGGAAACTTTGCGGATGATCAGCCTCTGCCGTGGCGGCAAAGGGAGGGAAATGTAAGTGGCAGAAGTTCGTGTTGGCAAAAATGAATCTCTGGATACCGCACTGAAGCGGTTTAAGAGATCTTGTGCTAAGGACGGCGTAATTGCTGAGGTTCGGAAAAGAGAACATTACGAAAAGCCTTCAGTAAAGCGTAAGAAGAAGTCTGAAGCTGCTCGTAAGCGGAAATATTAATTTTTGACGCAAACAGCACAGCGGACACACTTGAAAAAGTGTGTCCGTTTTTTTGTAAAACAAAACCGATTCGACTGCTTTTGACACGTTCAGAGGCAGGGATGCGGTATGATAAAAACAAAACAATGAGAAAGGGGCGAAGCGATTGATGTTTCGGATAACAGCAGCACTGCGTTCCGTGTGCGATATTACCCCGACCATGTTGCAGCATTTCGGAATTCGAGGATTGCTGCTGGATTTGGATAATACCCTGACCACCCACGACAATCCCCGTCCGGCGGAAGGCGTGCTGGATTGGATTGCGGTCATGAAAGAAAACGGCATTGCAATGTGTATAGTATCCAACAACCATCCGCCCAGAGTCAAACCGTTTGCAGATTTATTGGGGCTGCCCTTTGTCTGTGAGGGGAAGAAACCGCTTTCAAAGGGATTTCGAGAGGCGAGAACTGTTATGGGACTCCCTTGGAAAGAACTGGCAGTGGTTGGCGACCAGATTTTTACGGATGTGCTGGGGGCAAACCTCAAACGGTTGAAATGTATTTTTGTCTTTCCGATTGCACACGAGCAAACTCGGTTTTTCCGGTTCAAACGGCGAATGGAAGTACCATTCCTTCCCCGTGAAATTTATCAAGAAGAGAAAGGAACACAATCATGAAAAATGTACTGGTTATCCATGGGCCAAACCTGAATTTGTTGGGAGAACGTGACCCTGCATTTTATGGAAATGTGACATTCGACAAGCTGAATGAAATGATTTTAGAGCGGGCAGAAGCACTGGGTCTGCACTGCGAAATTTTCCAGTCGAACCACGAAGGTGCAATTATTGACAAGCTGCAAGCGGCAAGAAAGACGATGGATGGCGTAGTCATCAATGCCGGAGCATATACACATTATAGCTATGCCATTCATGATGCGATTGCAGATATGCAGCTGCCGTGTGTCGAAGTACACATTAGCAATATTCAGGCAAGAGATGCATTTCGGTCGAAGTCCGTCATTGCACCAGTCTGCACCGGAACGATTGCCGGCTTTGGCATTAACAGCTATTTTCTGGCATTGCAGGCATTGGCAATGCTTTAATTATGGATGATAGAATTGCTTAGAAAGGGGCTTTTGACGATGACTCGGATGGAACAATTGATGCAGCGGCTGCCGGAGGGCATTGACTGTGCGTGGATTTCCGCAGATGTCAACCGCCGATATTTTACCGGAATGGCATCTTCTGCCGGAAATGTGATTTGCTTTCGGGATGGAGCATACTTGCTGATTGACTTTCGGTATATTGAAAAAGCAAGAGCGTGTGTCAAGGATTGTCAGGTAATAGAACTGGAAAATCTGTCGGTACAGGTGGAAAATCTGTTGCAGCAGCACCACGCAACGACCATTGCAGTGGAATCCGCAGAAATGACCTTGCAGCAGTTTTCCAACCTGCAAAAGCGGTTTTCTCATCAGTATACTTGGAATACCAGCAATGTGTTGAGCGATGCGATTAAAGAATGCCGGATGGTAAAAACACCGGAGGAAATCGAACAGATTCAGGCAGCCCAGCGAATTGCAGAAGCAGCCTTGCAGAATGTAATAGACTGGCTGCATGTAGGCGTAACAGAACGGGAAATTCAGAGAAAATTAGATTTCACGATGTTGGAATTGGGAGCAGAAGCAATGTCGTTTCCGACCATTGCTCTGACGGGTGCAAGAACTTCCATGCCGCATGGTGTGCCATCGGATGCAGCCGTACAGGCAGGGGACTTTGTGCTGATGGATTTTGGTGCAATGGTGAATGGCTATCACAGCGATATGACCCGAACGGTCTGCGTTGGAACACCAACCGAAAAGATGAAGAGCGTCTATGAAGTTGTTCGGCAGGCACAGGCAGCTGCCCTGCAAGCGGCTCGTGCTGGCATTACCGGAAAAGCATTGGATGCGATTGCAAGAGATATCATTACAGCGGCTGGCTATGGCAAGCAGTTCGGGCACTCTCTGGGGCATGGCGTTGGAATGGACATCCACGAATATCCGAACGCTGCACCGTCTTCTCATGTATCATTAGAACCGGGAAACGTGGTTACTGTAGAGCCAGGCATTTACCTGCCGGGAGAATTTGGCGTGCGGATTGAAGATTTCGTTGTCATCACAGAAACAGGCTGCCGGAATCTGACCGCAGTCACACCGGATTTGATTTGTATTCCAGCAAAATAAGCAAGAATTTCCTTTTTGTTCCGTTGGTTTGCTGGCAAGTGCAGCTGGTAAAGGAATTGATCGGGAAACCTTGTGAAATGATTGCTTTGCAGGTGGAAACAAGCCTTGACAGATTGCATGATTCTGTGCTATTATAAAGCTACCTTCTATGGATTGTGATAGATAGAAGAACATTTTGAAAACATGCAATATTCAGAAAGGATGAAGTGATACCATGAATCCATCTTATAAACGCCGTTTGTGCGGCATTTTGGCAGCCGCTTGCATGCTGACAGCAGCAACAGTTCCGGCAGTTTCACCAGTTTTTTCACAGGTTACCTTGTCCGCTGCGGCAGCAGAAGAAACGGATTTTTATCAGGGCTTGAAATATTTGAAATACAGTGATTATGCAGAAGTCATTGATTGCGACCAGACCCGTACGACCATTAAAATTCCGTCTTCCATTGGCGGTTTGCCAGTGCGAGTGATTGCAGAGCGTGCTTTTTACGGTTGTAAGAGTCTGGAAACGGTAACAGGTGGCGGAAACGTGCAGGTAATTGCCCCAAACGCCTTTTCTTCCTGTACCGCTCTAACCAGCATTGGAGCGATGGATTCTTTGCAGTCTATCGGAAGTTCTGCCTTTTCGGATTGTGTTTCCCTGAGCAATATCCCGTCTTCACAATCGCTGAAGAGCATCGGCGACCTTGCCTTTTTCAACTGTGTATCGTTGCAGAGCGTTGCCATTCCAGCAACCTTGACAACACTGGGAGAAAATGTATTTGGAGATTGCATCAGCTTGCAGACGTTTGCGGTTGAAAATGGAAACACTGCATTTTCTGTTGAAAATGATGTGTTGATGAATGCCGAAAAGACAACGCTGTTCTGCTATCCGCCTGCAAAAACGGGAACAACCTATTCTGTACCAAATACGATTACAGAAATCGCACCGTATGCGTTTGCTTCTGCTGCTGATTTGACAGATGTAACGCTGCCAACGGGCTTGCAGACCATTGGAGCGTGGGCATTTTCTCAGACGAAACTTACTTCCATTACCATTCCAAATACGGTAACAACGATTGGAAGTTATGCATTCTGTAATGCGGCATCTTTGAAACAAGTACAGTTGCCGAACAGCTTGCAGGAATTGCAGGCGGCTGCATTCTGGGGCTGTTCGTCTTTGGAGCAGGTGACTTTGCCGAACACCTTGCAGGGAATTCCGATTTATGCATTTTATGGTTGTACCGGTTTGCAGAAATTGACTGTTCCATCTAGCGTGCAGACCATCGCTAGCGAAGCCTTTCAGGGAATGTTTCAAAAAATCACCGTTGCCTGCTATCAGAATTCTTATGCAGAAACCTATTTCCAGAAAATCATTTCAAGTGATAACGCACAGGGACGGGAATCTCGCTATACTTTGCAGACCATGGAAGCACCAGCTATTTTAAAGGGCGACCCAAATCAGGATGGGGAAGTCAATGTTGCAGATGCAGTTTTTGTCTTGCAGTATTATGCACAGAAAGCGGCTGGCAATCCAGTTTCCGTAACAGAAGCCGTTTATCAGGCGATGAATGTCGATGACAGCGATGATCAGATTGATGTTTCTGATGCTGTAAAAATTCTGACGTACTATGCAAAGAAGGCTGCTGGGCAAAATCCAGACTGGAATTTTTAATCGGATTGAAAAAAATTTATGGAAAAGGCTTGCAAAACGCCGAAATCTGTAGTATAATAAAATATATACCTGTGCTTTCTGTCCAGAGGACAGCGGCAACAGAACAGGAGATAGAAACAAACAATCACGGAGGTTTAATTTTATGATTTCAGCAGGCGATTTCAGAAACGGTGTCACCTTTGAACTGGACGGCAACGTTGTACAGGTTATTGAATTCCAGCACGTAAAGCCGGGTAAGGGTGCTGCATTCGTTCGTACCAAGTATAAGAATGTCATCACTGGTGCAGTGGTAGAACGTTCTTTCAACCCGACTGATAAGTATCCGACCGCTTACATTGAACGGAAGGACATGCAGTATCTGTATGAAGATGGCGGTCTGTATTACTTCATGGACATGGAAACCTACGAACAGCTGCCGATTGATGGCAAGAAGCTGGGCGATGCATTCCGGTTCGTAAAGGAAAACATGGAAGTTAAGGTTCTGTCCTATAAGGGCAACGTATTCGGTGTAGAACCGCCGTTCTTCGTAGAACTCGAAGTAACCGAAACCGATCCGGGCTTCAAGGGCGATACTGCAACCAACGCAACCAAGCCGGCAACACTGGAAACTGGTGCAGAAATCAAAGTTCCGCTGTTCATCAACACTGGCGACAAGATTCGGATCGACACCAGAACCGGCGAATATATGGAACGTGCATAAGAATCGAGTTCGATTCTTGGCATAAATACAGGTACATGGTATCTGTGAAAAAACAGTCTGTTTCAGCAATGGACAAAAGAAAAGAAAGAGGGCGGAGCATATGAATTTGAGTGACAAGATGTCTTATCTGAAGGGCTTAGTAGATGGCATGGAACTGGACTTGACCACAAAAGAAGGCAAAGTTCTGGGTCAGCTGCTGGACGTGCTTCAGGAAACGGTTTTGTATGTAACGGATTTACAGGATCAGGTAGATGAACTGACAGAACTCTGCGAATCTCTGGACGAAGACCTCGGCGACGTGGAAGATGCAGTCTTTGGCGATGAAGAGGATGACGAAGACGAAGCAGACGAGTTTGAAGACGATGACGACGATTATGATGACGACGACGATGATATGTATGAAGCAGTATGTCCGAATTGTCAGAATACGATTGTATTGTCAGATTCTGTTCTGGATGAAGGAACCATGCATTGTCCGTGCTGCAACGAATTGCTGGAATTTGATTACAGCGATTTGACCATGGATGATTTGGAACACAAAGAAGAGGATGCAGAAGATGCAGAATCGGAAACAGAACCAGAAGCATAAATGACATCCATTGGAATCTGCACAGAAAACATGTAAGAAAAAATAAGCTGACAGATTGTTGTCGGCTTATTTTTTTAGAGTGAAATATCACAAAGTTGACAACCGCATCTTTTCCAATGAGGCAGCGATTTGCCCAGTTACTGCTTAAGATATTTTAAAAATTAGAGAAAATTGTACAAAAAATCGTATGGAAAATGGGTTGTATTTTCAAAAATTGCGTGGTATAATAAAATTACGATTATTTTTATGAAAGAGAGGGAAAATTGTGTTTCCAATCATCGAAAAAACCGTGTTGAATCCATCGGTTGTTAAAATCAAGCTGGATGCACCACTGATTGCAAAAAAAGTATTACCGGGGCAGTTTATCATTTTCCGGATTGACGAGTACGGAGAACGTGTTCCGCTGACGGTTGCCGATTATGACCGGGAAGCCGGAACGATTACGCTGATTTTCCAGATTGTCGGTCATACGACCGAACGGCTCGCCGCTCTGAACGCTGGCGATTCCATTCTGGACTTGGTAGGGCCTTTGGGTGTGGCAACCGAAATTCCGGAGGGCGTAGAATCTGTTTGTGTTGTTGGCGGCGGCGTTGGATGTGCCATTGCGTATCCGCAGGCAAAGCAGCTGTTCCACATGGGCAAAAAGGTAGATGTCATTGCTGGTTTCCGGAGCAAGGATATTGTCATTCTGGAAGACGAATTCCGGCAGTGCAGTGACAATCTGTTCCTCTGTACCGATGACGGCACATATGGACAGAAAGGTTTTGTTACCAACGTGTTGCAAGAACAGATTGATGCCGGAAAGAAATATGATATGGTCATTGCGATTGGTCCAATCCCGATGATGAAATTTGTTTCTAAGGTAACCGAACCATATGCAATCCCGACAATCGTTTCCCTGAATCCAATCATGGTAGACGGTACAGGAATGTGCGGCGGATGTCGTGTCACCGTAGATGGTCAAATTCGGTATGCCTGTGTCGATGGCCCAGACTTTGACGGTCATAAGGTAGACTATGACGAATTGATGCGGCGTGGCGGAACGTATCGGGAACAAGAACACGCATGTAGAATGATGAATGCGGAAGTAAAATAAGGAAAGGAGTATCGTTTCCGATTGGAAGCGATGAAAAACGCAATGGCAAAACCAAATATGGCATTGGAAAAAGTGCCGATGCCGGAACGAGATCCAAAAGAACGGGCAACTTGTTTTGAAGAAGTTGCAATGGGATATACGCCAGAAATGGCAATGGAAGAAGCAACTCGCTGTCTGAACTGCAAGGCAAAGCCTTGTGTCGCAGGCTGTCCGGTTGGCGTTCGTATCCCAGAATTTATTCAGCAGATGGCAGCTGGAAATTTCTTAGAAGCTTATCAGATTATCACCTCCACCAACAGCCTGCCGGCAGTCTGCGGAAGAGTCTGTCCGCAGGAATCACAGTGTGAGGGCAAGTGTGTCCGTGGCAAGAAGGGTCAGCCGGTCGGAATCGGTCGTCTGGAACGGTTTGCCGCAGACTATGCGAGAGAACACGGAAACTTGCAGGCAAAACCCGTTGCACCAAACGGGCACAAGGTTGCTGTTGTTGGCGGTGGCCCTGCTGGTCTGACTTGTGCTGGCGATTTGGCACGGCTGGGCTATCAGGTAACCATTTTTGAAGCATTTCAGGTTGCTGGCGGTGTTCTGATGTACGGCATTCCGGAATTCCGTCTGCCGAAGAGCATCGTACAGAAAGAAGTAAAAACACTGGAAGAACTGGGTGTTGAAATCCGTCCAAATATGGTAATTGGCAAGATTCTCTCCATTGATGAACTGATGGAAGACGGCTATGAAGCAGTATTTGTTGGTTCTGGTGCAGGTCTGCCACGGTTTATGGGCATTCCGGGTGAATCGCTGGTTGGAGTTTGCTCTGCAAACGAATATCTGACCCGAATCAACCTGATGAAGGGCTATCGGGAAGAATATGATACACCAGTGATAAAGTCCAAGGCAGTTGCTGTTGTTGGCGGCGGAAATGTTGCAATGGATGCTGCAAGAAGTGCATTGCGGATGGGTGCAGAACATGTTTATATTGTTTACCGCCGTTCCGAAGCAGAAATGCCGGCAAGAAAAGAAGAAGTGCACCACGCAAAGGAAGAGGGCGTAGAATTCCTGAACCTGAACAATCCGGTAGAAATTCTGGGCGATGAAAAGACTGGCAGAGTCAACGGCATGAAGTGCATCAAGATGGAACTGGGCGAACCGGACGAAAGCGGCAGACGGCGGCCAGTTGCCATTCCGGGCAGTGAATATGTGCTGGATGTAGATACCGTTATTATGTCCATTGGTACTTCTCCGAATCCGCTGATTCGGACAACCACAGCTGGATTGGAAGCCAACAAGCGTGGCTGTCTGATTGTCAACGAAGATACCATGCAGACCACTAAGGATGGCGTGTATGCAGGCGGTGACGCAGTGACCGGTGCAGCAACGGTGATTCTGGCAATGGGGGCTGGTAAAAAAGCAGCAGCGTCCATTGACGAATATATCAAAGCGAAGGCGTAAGCCGGAAAGGAACACAGCATGAGAAAAAGAATGGCAAAATACGGATTGGCAGTCAGTGTAGCAGCATTGACAGGAGCTTTGAGCATGATGCCTGCCGCTGCATCCAGCGGTAGCAGCAGTTCCTCTGCCACTGGAAGCGGTGGAATGATTGGCTCTCTGATTATGATGGTATTGCTGTTTGCGGTCATGTATTTTATCCTGATTCGTCCGCAGAAGAAGAAGGAAAAGGAACAGCAGGCGATGCAGCGTGCCGTACGGGTTGGCGATGAAATCGTTACTATCGGCGGAATTGTTGGTCTGGTAACCCGTGTGGAAGACGATACCATTCAGATTGAAACGGGTGGCGACCGTCACAAGATGCGGATTAAGACCTGGGCAATTCAGGAAAACATTACCGTTAAGGAAGACAACGAACGAGCAAAGGCTGCTGCGGCAGAAGAAGCCAAGGCAAAGAAAGAATCCAAGAAAAAGAAGAAGGACGGCGAAGACGGCGTTCTGAAGGACTAAAGATTTTTTTAAGTACATGAAAGAAAAAGGCGGCTGACCGAAATGGTGAGCCGTCTTTTTGTTTTTGATTTATTTTTTAGGGTAAGGTTGTTTTTCATCGGTCTGGTTCAGCAGGTAATCAATGCTGGTATGATAGAAGTTTGCCAGCTGGATGAGGATACTGGTGGGAATATCTCGTTTTCCCAGTTCATAATGAGAATATGCAACCTGAGAACAGTGCAGATAATCCGCAAGGTCTTTTTGATACAAATCATGGTCTTCCCGCAAATCTCGGATTCGTTGGTATCGCATCATCCACCTCCATTTTTCTGTTATTATACGACAAAATCCGAGTGGAAATTGACAAATAAAACAATTTGTTTTATAATAAGAGAAAAGGAGGGGATGCTGGTGGAATCGTATGAAAAACCCTATTTTCAATTGTTCTGTACGGTTTGCGATGTAATTGAAAATGTAGAATTATTTTTGGGAAATACCGCATTGACAGGGACACAGCAGCAATTTTTGAGAAAGCAGGTTGAACAGTTGAAACGAGCCCAACAAATCACAGAAGAAATGGTGATTGTCAAGGACGAGGAGCGTAAAATTTATAGAATTAAGTAGAAACAACCGTTTCCACGCATAATTTCCCACCCGCTTGCATACATATCCATCAGGAATTCCACCGATGAGAGAGGGGCATGATTACAATGCATCCAAAACGCTGTTCATCCTGTCCGCCACCGCCACCCTGTAAAAAACGCCCTGTCCGGCGAACCTGCTGGCAGTCACCTGTCTGGAGTACGATTCTTGCGGTACTTGCAGGGCTGGCAGTGGTGTTGCTGCTGTTGCTGTTGTTTTCTCTGTTGATTAGTAATATTGATGCTTCGGAGGAACTGGTTGCCGCAATGGGGTGTGTTTCCCTCTGTGCCGGCAGTTTTACCGCTGGTTTTGTTGCTGCAAAACGCAGACGCTGCAAAGGGTTGCTGATTGGGCTTGCCTGTGGCATCGCCATGTATTTGGTCACGTTTTTGATTGGCTTGTTGCTGCTGCAAAGTTTTGCGGCTGCCGGAACATTTTCCAAGCTGATTTTTATGGTTCTGTGCAGCTGTATTGGTGGCGTGGTCGGCGTGAATACCAAATGCCGTGTGCCACGCTGCTGAAAAAATGGCAGGAAAGTAACCAAAAGAACTTGTGTGCAATTGTGCAATATGTAAAATTTTTTTGCGAATCGGCAAAGGCTATTGAAAACAAAGGGGGATTATGTTATAATAGTTCATATCCCCTTAGGACGATATCGTCCCGAGGATTTCATGCAGTTTCTAAGGCGAAAAGCAAGTGCAGAACTGTAAGTATGTTTGATAGGGAGGATTTTTGTTATGAAGCACATCAAGACCATCAATAAGGCAAATCTGAAGGAATCTGCTGCTAAGGGCGGCTGCGGTCAGTGTCAGGCTTCTTGCCAGTCTGCCTGCAAGACTTCTTGCACCGTTGCAAACCAGAAGTGCGAACGGTAAGCAAACGATTTTGATTCGTTCGAGATAAATCCGTACACCGGATTCGGTGTACGGATTTTGCCGTACAGGACAAAAAACAGTCGATGCAGCCTTGCTGTATCCAGAAAGAACCTGCAAGAATTGCAAAATAGAAAGAGTGAAATTATGATTCATAAGTATAAATTACATGGCTATAATGTCGTGTTGGATGTCAACAGCGGTGGCGTGCATCTGGTCGATGATTTGACCTATGATATGCTGGACAATGTTGCACCGCCATTTTCGGATGTCTGTCCGCCGGAAGTCGTAGAAAAGCTGTCTGCTTTTTATCAGGAAGCCGACATTCTTTCCTGCTATGATGAAGTATTAGAGGCATACAACGAACAGATTCTCTTCTCGGAAGATGATTATGAAAAGTATGCGGATTGTTCCGTTGCTTCTCCGATTAAGGCAATGTGTCTGCATATTGCCCATGACTGCAACCTGCGTTGTGAATATTGTTTTGCTTCTACGGGTGACTTCGGCGAGGGCAGAAAGCTGATGCCGCTGGAAACCGGAAAACAGGCAATTGATTTCCTGCTGAAGCATTCCGCAAACCGGAAGAATCTGGAACTGGACTTCTTCGGCGGTGAACCGCTGATGAATTTTGAAGTGGTGAAGCAGGTTGTTGCTTATGCAAGAAGCAAGGAACAGGAATATGGGAAACATTTCCGATTCACGATTACCACAAACGGTATGCTGCTGAATGATAGTAATATTGATTTCATCAACAAGGAAATGTCCAATGTTGTTCTTTCCATTGACGGCAGAAAGGCAGTTAATGACCGGATGCGGAAGCGAGTAGACGGCAAGGGCAGCTATGACATTATCCTGCCGAAATATCAGCGTCTGGTTGCACAGCGTGGCGATAAGGAATATTATGTACGTGGTACTTATACCAAGTACAATCTGGACTTCTCTAACGATGTATTTGACCTGCTGGAACATGGATTTGACCAGATTTCTGTAGAACCAGTTATGGCAGATGAAAATGATCCATATGCAATCACAGAAGCAGATCTGCCAGCAATCTTCAAAGAATACGAAGTATTGATGAATAAGATTCTGGATTATGAGAAGACCGGAAAGAAGTTCAATTTCTTCCACTTCATGTTGGATTTGGATCAAGGCCCTTGTGCCATCAAGCGTCTGCGTGGCTGCGGTTGCGGCAATGAATACGTTGCGATTACACCGGACGGTGACATTTATCCGTGCCATCAGTTTGTTGGAATGGAAGAATGGAAGATGGGCAACCTTGAAGAGGGAACATTCGACCAGGCAAAGAAGGCAAACTTTGCAAAGGCACATATTTACACCAAGCCAGATTGTCGGGAATGCTGGGCAAGATTCTATTGCAGCGGCGGTTGCAATGCCAACAACTACCAGTATGCCGGCGATATTCGGAAAGCACATAAGCTCTCTTGCGAAATCGAAAAGAAGCGGCTGGAATGTGCGATTGTCATGAAGGCAATCCGGATGGAACAGGCAGAACAGGCAGCGGCAGAATCCAATTCTTAACAAGAAAATGATAGCAGGATACAGAGGACAGCAGTAAAATGTTGTCCTCTTTGTCTATTTTCAATAAAAAATTGTTGAAAATTTGATTCATATTCACTATATTCAATACCTTGACACACAAAGGGGTAATATGGTATACTATAAATAGAAATCCAATTGATTTCTATAAAAAATAAAAAGGAGAAAGGATGATTTTTATGAAAAAGAAGGGTTTCGTTGCAGCTGCAATGGCTGCGGTTTTGGCAAGCAGTATGCTTTCTGTTCCGGCATTTGCCTGGAGCAAAGATGATATCATTGCTGGTGATGAACATACGCTTATCGTGTCTTATCATTGGAGCGATATTGATCGGTTGACCATTGGTGATACACAAGATGGAACGCACTTTATCACCAGTCACAATTTAAACTGTATTGCGATTGTGATGGAAGATGAAAATACTGTTCCAGATATGACAACGATTTCTTCTGATTTGACCGCTGTGCCTGCGGAAAGCTATCAGTTTGATGGACTTTATGAATATTGGAATAATCAAATTGCAACATTGTTCTCACCATTACTGAACTTGAAAACAACTTATTTTGTTTCTGCTTCTGAGCAGGATGCAGAAAAGTTTTATCAGTTGTCGGGTGTAGAAGCGGTCTATGAAATTCATTCAGAAGCAGAGCATGAAACATGGATTGGAGATGGAACAAGTGCTTCCATCAATGTTTCTGTGAAAGTTCCAAAGGGAACAGATTTTGGCGTAGAACAGTGTGCGGATTTACCCTATACGGTTTCTTCTGTTACAGAAATCGAGAGCACAGACGATGCAATGGATGCATACAAATTGGTTGTAAAAGTGCCAGACGGAAAAATCTATAAAGCAGCATTGGATATGATTAGAACGCTGTTAGAAGAGGACATTGTGCCGGATGCATCTGTAAGTTATATGATGACAGAGTTGGCATTAGCAGGGAAGCCCGTTTTGAAAGAAGTTCCAAACCACTACCTTGCTGCCAACAGTGATTTAGACGGAGATGGAATAGTAGACGTACAGGATGCCGTAGAACTTCTGACTTATTATGCGAGAAAGGCAGCGAATCTTCCGGTAAGCTTTTCTCATTTCGATGACCAGGAAGCAGCATTGCAGTTAGCGGATGTCAACCAGGATGGAACTGTAGATGCTGCTGATGCAGTGGAAATTTTGACATATTATACCAAACAGGCAGCTGGATTGCTGTAATCAGAAGGGTGATGATTTTTATGAAAAAGAAGGGTTTTGTTGCAGCTGCAATGGCTGCGGTTTTAGCAAGCAGTATGCTTTCCGTTCCAGCGTCTGCTTGGAGCAAGGATGATATCATTGCGGGTGATGAATATACGCTTATCGTTTCTTATCATTGGAGTGGGATTGACCAATTGGTCATTGGTGATACAGAAGATGAAACTTATTTTATTGCTCATGGTAATACAGGTTGTATTGCAATTGTGATGGAAGATGAAAACACAGTTCCGGATACTACAACAATTTCTTCTGATTTAACCGCTGTGCCTGCCGAAAGCTATCAGTTTGATGGACTTTATGAGCGTTGGAATGAACAGATTGCAACATTGTTCTCACCGTTACTGAACTTGAAAACAACCTATTTTGTTTCTGCTTCTGAGCAGGATGCAGAAAAGTTCTATCAGCTGCCAGGTGTGGAAGCGGTCTATGAAGTCCGTTCAGAAGCACATCATAGTGCATGGATTGGAGATGGAACAAGTGCTTCGATCAATGTTTCCGTGAAAGTTTCGAAGGGAACGAATTTTGGCATAGAACAGTGTGCTGATTTGCCTTATACCGTTTCTTCTGTTACAGAAATTGAGAATACAGATGATGCAATGGATGCATACAAACTGGTTGTAGAAGTGCCGGATGGAGAAATCTATAAAGCAGCATTGGATATGATTAGAACGCTGTTAGAAGAGGACATTGTGCCGGATGCATCTGTAAGTTATATGACAACAGCATTGGCATTAGTAGGAAATCCGGTTTTGAAAGAAGTTCCAAACCATTATCTTGCTGCCAACAGTGATTTAGACGGAGATGGAACAGTAGACGTACAGGATGCCGTAGAACTCCTGACCTATTATGCGAGAAAGGCAGCGAATCTTCCAGCAAGCTTCTCTCACCTCGATGATCAGGAAGCAGCGTTGCAGTTGGCGGATGTCAATCAGGATGGAACTGTAGATGCTGCTGATGCAGTGGAAATTTTGACATATTATGCAGGGAAAGCAGCTGGCACGCTGTAATAGCATCGTTTCAGAAATAGAAAAATCGTGCACGGGATTCGGTTCAGAGTTCCGTGCATTTTTGTGCTATTTCCGGAATTAGACAGTTGCATTTTTTGAGAAATGGTGTTATAATATCATTGTATGTCAACACCGATGCAGAACGGAAAAGAGGAGTCATTCCATGAAAAGAATCACATTGATTACCGGACATTATGGTTCGGGAAAAACCAATTTTGCGGTTAATTTGGCACTGCGGCAGGCTGCGGAAGGGAAAAAGGTGACAGTGGTCGATTTGGATATTGTCAACCCTTATTTTCGGACAGCAGATTTTGCGGAACTGTTTGAACAGAACGGCATTCATCTGGAGAAAACGCTCTATGCCAATACCAGTCTGGATATTCCGGCGATTTCCTTTGACCTTGCCCGGTTGGCATATGAGGAAGAATGCTTGATTATTGACGTGGGCGGCGATGATGCCGGTGCAACGGCACTGGGTCGATACGCCGAAATGCTGCGTTCCTATCAGGCGGAATTGGACATGTGGTATGTGGTGAACCGCTACCGCTACTTGACCGCTCAGCCGCAGGAGGCTTTGACGCTGCTCTATGAAGTGCAGCAGGCAGCCCGTTTGCAGCCGACTGGTATTGTCAACAATTCCAACCTCGGCAGCGAAACCACAGCGGAATTGATTTTAGAGGCTGTTCCCTATGCAAAAACCATTGCAGAAGCAGCCGGTCTACCGCTGATTTGTACCACTTATCGGGAAGATTTGCCCGTACAGGTGGAAAACGGTTTTCCGGTACAAGTCTATGTCAAGCCCGTCTGGGAGCAGGATGCTGCATTCTAAATCCTACTGACGGACGATTCGGCGGAAGGAGGGAAAGAGCAATGGAAAAAATGAAAGTGCGGTTTGACCGCTGTAAGGGCTGCGGACTGTGTGTCAGTGTCTGTCCAAAGAAGCTGGTAAAACTGCAAACAGAAAAGCGGAACGAAAAAGGCTACTTCACTGCGGTCTGCACCGATCAGGATGCGTGTATTAGCTGTGCAATGTGTGCAATGATGTGTCCAGACTGTGCAATCCAGATTGAAAAATAGAAAGAAGGCGTAACAACGTGGAAAGAAGTCTTATGAAAGGCAACGAAGCACTTGCAGAAGCTGCGATTCGGGCAGGTTGTAAATGTTTCTTTGGGTATCCGATTACGCCGCAGACAGAACTTTCTGCTTATATGGCAAAGAAGATGCAGAAAGCAGGCGGTGTATTTTTACAGGCAGAATCTGAAATTGCTGCCATCAACATGGTTTTGGGGGCAACCTCAACCGGCGTACGAGCAATGACCTCTTCTTCTTCTCCGGGGATTTCCCTGAAGGCAGAAGGCATTTCCTATATGGCAGGTTCTGACCTGCCGGGCGTTATTATCAATGTGCAGCGTGGTGGTCCGGGTCTGGGTTCGATTCAGCCGGCACAGTCTGACTATTATCAGGCAACCCACGCAATGGGACATGGTGACTTCCATATTTTCGTATTTGCACCGTCCTCCGTACAGGAAATGGTCGATATGGTTACATTGGCATTCGACAAAGCCGATGAATACCGGATGCCAGCAATGATTCTGGCAGATGGTCTGTTGGGACAGATGATGGAACCAGTAACCTTCCCAGAACCGCTGGAAACGCTGCCGGACAAGTCCGACTGGGCAACCAATGGACATCAGAACAAGCGTGCACACCACATTATCAATTCCCTGTACCTCGACCCGGCAGAACTGGAAGCAAAGGTCAAGGAACGGTTCAAGCGGTATGCAATTGTAGAAGAAAAGGAAACCCGTGCAGAATCCTATCTGTGCGACGATGCAGAAATTGTAGTAACCGCTTATGGTGCTTCTGCAAGAGTTGCAAAGTCTGCGGTGAATACGGCAAGAAAAGCTGGCATTAAGGCTGGTCTGTTCCGTCCGATTACCCTGTGGCCATTCCCGAAGAAGGAATTGCAGGCAGCAACAAAGTCTGCAACCCACATTCTTGATGTAGAAATGTCAATGGGTCAGATGGTGGATGATGTACGGTTGGCAACAGAATGCCGCATTCCGGTCTCGTTCTTTGGCAGAACCGGCGGTGTCATTCCGACACCAGGCGAAGTTCTGGCTGAATTGAAAAAGCTTGCAGGAGGTGCAGAATAATGGCAGTGGTATTTGAACGGCCGAAAGCATTGCTGGACGTGCCGATGCATTTCTGCCCGGGCTGTGGGCACGGGATTGTGCATCGTCTGGTCTGCGAAGTATTGGATGAAATGGGCATTGAGGGAAACACCATCGGGGTTGTACCGGTTGGATGTTCTGTTATGTCCTATGATTATTTTGGATGTGATGTCATCGAAGCACCGCACGGCAGAGCTCCGGCAGTTGCAACCGGTGTGAAGCGTTCCAATCCGGACAAGATGGTCTTTACTTATCAGGGCGACGGCGACCTTGCCGCAATTGGTACAGCGGAAACCGTACACAGCGGAACACGTGGGGAAAATCTGGTCATTATCTTTATCAATAACACGACTTATGGTATGACGGGTGGTCAGATGGCACCGACTACCATGCCGGGACAGGTTACTCAGACAACCCCATATGGTAGAGATCCGAAGTATGCTGGTTACCCGATTCGGGTTTGTGAAATGATGTCCACCTTGACGGGTGTTGCATTGGCACAGCGTGTTGCTGTAGACAGCGTTCCGCATATTCGGGAGGCTAAGAAGGCAATCCGCAAGGCATTTGAAAACGAAAAGGCAGAAAAGGGACTTTCGATTATCGAAGTTCTGTCCACTTGCCCGACCAACTGGGGCATGGCACCGCAGGAGGCAATGCAGTTCGTCAAGGATAAGATGAGCCATTATTATCCGCTGGGCGTATATAAAGATGGTGCAGCAGGGGAGGATGAACAGGCATGACAACCGAATTTATTTTAGCTGGTTTTGGTGGACAGGGCATTTTGTTCGCCGGAAAAATTCTGGCATACTGCGGACTGATGGCAGGAAAAGAACTGTCGTGGCTGCCGTCCTATGGCCCGGAAATGCGTGGCGGTACGGCAAATTGTTCGGTATGTATTTCCGATGAACCGATTGGTTCGCCGCTGGTAACTGCTCCGAATTGTCTGATTGCCATGAATGGCCCGTCCTATACCAAGTTTGTGAATACCGTACAGCCGAACGGTTTGATTCTGCTGGATAACTCTGTGGTAGAGGAAGAAGCCGTACGGGATGACGTGAAAACGATTTCCCTGCCGGCAACCGATATGGCAACCGAAAACGGTTTGAATGGTTCTGCAAACATGATTCTGTTGGGCAGAATGCTGGCAGAAACCAAGCTGTTTGATTTGGATACCGTACAAAAGGCAATGGAAAAGTGCATTCCGCCGAAGCGTGCACATTTGATTGAAGCAAATATGAAAGCGGTTCGGATTGGTGCAGAAAGCAAGTAAGCACCTTTCTGAGATGTAAAGATAATAAAAGGCTGTCGTATGATGATTGCATACGGCAGCCTTTTTGTATTGATTTTATTATCCTTCGCACCCACGGCAAAAATTTTGCTTTCCTAGTAAAAATCCATGTTTGCGAATAGACCATATTGTCTTGCATATCAAATACCGTGCGACTAGCAGTTTCGTCCGTTAGAAAGGTGCAGGAAATCACGATGAAATTTTCTCGTTTACAGCCGTAGTTGCTGCATTTCCATTCGGTCTGGCAGAGGGATTCCTCGTAAGAAAATGTTTGAGCAGTTGCATGGATTTGTGGAGAAAGCGGATGCCAGATGGTGAAATCTGCGGCTGTTTGTTGAATCGCAGCCCGAATTTCCCATTGTTGAAACACATCAGAATCAGAAATGGTAATGACGCTATTTTTTTCGATTTGAGAAATAGAGAGGAAACAGGCAGAACATCCAATCAGAATGATTCCGCCGACCAGTGCCCATTTTTTCCAGTGTTTCCACTTCATCCGCAGAGTTCCAGAATCGCAGCTGCCATCATCCGAACATCTTTCATCAGGTGTTCAATCGGAACAAATTCATCATCACCATGCATGTGATAGTCCCAGTTTGGGAACTCTGCCCCGAATGCAACACCGCCCGGAATATCATGCACATAAGTACCGCCACCAATGGCAATGCATTCACCCTTTTCTCCGGTTTCTTCTTCATAGATGCGGAGCAGGGTCTGCACAAATGGACTTTCCTTTGGAACAACATGGGGGTCATTCTGAATGATAACCTTGCAGGAACAGCCAGCTTCCTTTAAGCGTTTCTGTACCTGCTGAAAGATGGCTTCTTTGGTAGTGCAGATTGGGTAACGAATATCTATCATACCGACCCATTTGTCGCCCTGAATCTCCAGCTGGCTGCAAATGCAGGTCAATGCACCAGATTCCGCATCTTCGCAGGCAATGCCCAGATTGCTGCCATCTGTGCAGCCATGCGGGAAACAAGCAGACAGTGCCTTGCACATCGGGAAATCTGGCAGTTTAGCAAGCAGTTCCAGCAGTCCTGTAATGGCATTGTTTCCGGTTTCGGGGGTTGAAGCGTGAGCAGCCTGTCCGTTCCAAGTCAGCTTTACAAAATCGCTGTTGGCGATGATATTGCAGTTCTCCGGCAGCAATTTATGATACAAGGCAGGCAGAACACAAACAGCCTGTGCCGGAACAGCATTGGGAGCAGTGCCAGCTTTCAGCAGTAAAATAGAATCTTTGGTGGCAGGTGCTTCAAATTGGATTCGCATCATGCCTTTTTCAATGGAAATCAGCGGATAGCTGCCGTCTGGTGTAAAGACCAGTGGCGGCATGGTATCTTTTTGGTTGTAATATTCCAAGTCAGTAGAGCCGTTTTCTTCATTGCAGCCGAGCAATAGCCGAACCGGCTTTTTCAACTGGATTCCAGCATCTGCAATTGCCTTGATTGCATAGAGAGCCGCAACCGCAGGGCCTTTGTCATCAATTGCCCCTCTGCCATAAATGCAGTCGTTCTGTATCGTGGCAGTAAACGGCGGTGTATGCCAGTTTTCTTCCATGACAGGGACAACATCCAGATGGGCTAAAATACCTAGATGCGGGGCAGTGTCCGTGCTGGTATCGGCAACGCCAACGTGGTAATCAAAGTTGGTTGTGTGCAGCCCGAATGATTCTGCAGTTTGCAGCATAAAGTCCAGTGCTTTGGCACAATTTGTGCCATAAGGTGTTCCGTTCTCCGGTGCAGCTGTGGCAACGCTGGGAATACCGATCAGCGTTTGCAGGGTATCCAGCATGGCGGATTTGTTTTCTTCTATTTTTTGTTTTACAAGTTTTGGTAACATCGAACCATTCCTTTCCGATGGGTTAAGGGCAACTTTTAAAGCTGCCCAATTTTTATTTGTTTTGCATGGCGATTTCTGCAATGCTCTTCAATGCTTCATTGGTCAAAAATGCCGGATGCGAAATCAGCAATTCATTTGACATAGGCAACAGCAAGAATAATGCTTGGTTACAGCGGATATTCTCAGGGAAAGCAATTTTTAAAGCTGTTCCGTTTTTACTTCATTTTGCAATGGCTTTCCATCAAAGAAATCTGCTCCATTTTGCAGGGTAACTTCTGCCATGTTCTTCAATGCCTGATTGATTTGATGCGAAGTCAGCAATTCATTTGACATAGGCAATAGTAATATAACATCTGGGATATTCTCAAAGAAAGCAATCTTTAAAGCTGCCCCGTTTTTACTTCATTTTGCAACGGTTTTCCATCAAAGAAGTCTGCTAAATTTTGCAGGGTAACTTCTGCGATGTTCTTCAATGCCTCATTGGTCAAAAATGCCTGATGCGAAGTCAACAGTACATTTGGCATAGACAGCAACAACGATAATACTTGGTCACGGTGGATATTCTCAGAGAAATCCTCGAAGAAAAAAGCAGTTTCTTCCTCATAGACATCCAGCCCAGCCGCCGCAATTTTTCCGCTTTGCAGGGCAGAAAGCAAGGCTTCACTTTCAATCAGCATCCCTCTGGACGTATTCAGCAGAACAACGCCGTCCTTCATGTCCGCAATGGTGTCTTTGTTGATGAGGTGCTTGGATTGTTCTGTCAGCGGGCAGTGTAATGAGAGAATATCGCTCTGCCGGAACAGCGTGTGCAGGTCTACATAGTGAATAGAAGGGTCGTTTGCTGGGTAGGGGTCATATGCCAGCACTTCCATCCCGAAGCCCTTGCAGATATTCATGAAAATTTGCCCGATTCGTCCCGTTCCGATGACACCGACTGTTTTTCCATGCAAATCGAATCCGGTTAAACCGTTCAGTGTAAAGTTAAAATCTCGAGTGCGATTGTATGCCTTGTGAATTTTGCGGTTCAGGCAGAGCAGCAGCCCCATGGTGTGTTCTGCAACTGCATACGGAGAATAGCCCGGCACACGCAAAATTGGCATCTTTCCGTGAGCAGCGTTGCGGTCAACATTGTTATATCCAGCACAACGCAACGCAATCACCTTGACTCCGAACCGATAGAGGTCTTCGATGACAGGTGCACTTAGGTTATCGTTTACGAATGGAATCACAGCACTGCATCCCTGTGCAAGAGAAACGCTGTCGGGAGTGAGTTTGTGTTCAAAGTAGCGGATGCGGAAGCGGTGGTTGAACTGGTCGAACCAAGTGCGGTCATAAGGTTTGGTATCAAAAAAAGCAATCTGTTCCATGTGGAAACCTCCTATTTTATGATAGTTTATCGTTTGCAGAAGCAGTGGAATTTATACTTGCAAGTGCAGTTTCGGCAATACTTTCACCCGATAAAATTCCATGCCAGTTACCAGAGAGAAATCATAACTCAGGAACATAACATTCAAGCAACCAGCTAAAATATATGCCCCATATTTTCCGAACTCGCCTAAATTCTCCAGAAATTCCGCCATTCCGAACAGGAAAATGACCAGCCCGAAATAACAGCCAATACAGAGATTAAAAATTAACAGCTTTATCAGAATCCGGAGAATACCCGGACGAATCCGGCTGAGATAAGGGCGAAGCAAGGGATAATGCCCGAAAAAGAGAATAAAAATCAGGCTTGCATCTTTATTCGGCGTGATAAACAGCGAGAGCACACCGACTGCCAGATACATGATAAACGCCCAGTAAGGGGATGTTGTTTCCGCCATAATCAGGATGAGCAGGCTGCACAACATCGGCATAATGAGATAAAACATCGGCAGAACGCCGGTAATAAACAGAAACAGCAGACAGAACGAAGCGAGCGTTCCGCCGAGGGCAATGCGGTAGGGAAGTGGTTGTTGACGCATACGGAAACCTCCTAGAAAACGTGCAAAATTGTGCAGAATGCAAAAAAATGAAGCTTGTACTTGTAACAATATTATAACAGTTTCCGTGGGTTCTGTCAACGGTGTGGGCAGAGAAAAACGGTCTGCTGAAGGACTCGGCAGACCGTTTATAGGGGAAATACTGGCGGAGATTAAAGGGCAAGCAGTGCCCGTTTTAGAAGCATCAAATCCAGTACGTTGATGCTGCCATCACTGTTATAATCGGCAAGCTGGGCTTGGTCAGCGGTGAGGGTAGTTTGACGGAGAAGCGATTGCTGGAGAGGGATGAGGTCAGTGAGGGAGAGCGTACCGTCTTGGTTGAGGTCGCCGGGGATTATAATTTTTTCCCAATGGGCATAGAGCGTTTGGTCATTTGATAATTTATAAACAGTGTCATTTGTCACCAAATCGCCATATTCTTTTTCAGTATACCATCCTAAAAAATTGTAACCTTTTCTGGTTGCATTTTCCAATTCATCGTAAGTATCCCCATAAAAAATACTCATATATACGGCATCACATATGCCACCATTTGCATCAAAAGAAACATCGAAAGAAACAGTTATCTTATCAATGGCATAATATTGTGCATAAGTACAATTATATTCATACAATTGCACATTTGTTCCAGATGCATAACCACCATTATCAATATCAATTACTCGATTAGAGTGAGCGGGTCGTAATACATACCCTCTATTCGTGTCGTAAATGTACCATTTTTGAGCAGAGTTGACACCGTCATGGGAAACAACAATACTTGCACCATTATTTGATTTTTTATCACATGTTGTTAATTTTGCGTTGTCTAAAATCGATGTGATGATGTAACTTCCATCAGATTGTCGTTGAAAAAACCATTTTTGATTGATACTTTCATCTCCGGAATAAGCAGCTACATTCCATCCTTCATTATTCAAATATCCACCAGTTGTGTTGTTTTTTATATAAGCACAAAATTGATTTCCCAAATTGAAAGAATCCAATGCGGAATACCAATCTGTTTTTTCTATTTTGAAAAACTGTGCAGAAGTGTTATTAAAATCATACACTTGAATATTTGTTCCTTTTGCATATCCTCCATTATCTAAATCCATAACTTGTTCAGATTGAATTTGTCTGAAGATATATTTATTTCCAGCATCATAGATATACCATTTTTGAGAATCATCAATATCATCATAAGTTACTACAATACTGGTACGGTTATCGTATTTTTTATCACATGTTGATAACCGATTACAGTCTAACATAGATGTTATAACATAACTTCCATCAGGTTGCCTATTAAAATTCCAAAGCTGTTGTTTCTGTTTGTCACCCGGATAAGCAGCTACATTCCAGCCTTCATTGTTCAAGTATCCGCCAGTTGTAGCATTGCTGACAAAGGCAGAAAAATTTGAGCTTAAATTTGCTAGAGAATAACTTTCATACCATTTATTATTGGATATATTATTATAATTTGGTCGGATAATATACAAGATATTTCCATATGTTCGGGGAGAACTGACTTTATTTGTTGAATAGCTTCCCGTGCTTCCAGTATTTCCGCCAAATGTTTTTACAGTGCTTCCGGATACCTGATAAACGATTTCCACATGGTCGGAGCTGTTATTATAGTTATTATCATAAAAGGCAATATCGCCAGGCTGTGCGTTCGATTTACTGACTTTATAACCGCCCGCTTTCAAGATGTTGGAATCCAGATAATCTGCTCTTCCATGTGCAGGAATGGCACTGCTTTGCCCTGCCAATGTGGCACAATCACTCACAAAATCTGCACACCAATCTTCGGTATATCCCAGCTGTTTTCCGGTTTTTCCAATTTGAGCAGATGCAATTGCAACCATATCTGTTCCGCCATTGCCGGTTAATGTGTAATTGGTGGAAAAGTTTTGTTTTTTGCTTTGTGTTGCATAAGCAGAAAACTGACTGCATTGAAACGATAAGATAAGGCTGAGAAGTCCAAATAGAATTAGTAGAAATTTGCAGTTCTTTTTTACACTCATAGTAATCCTCCTTTTTTCATCCAAAAATACAACAAATGATGGTTTTACAAGAATAAAATACCATATTTATTGTAAAAAATCAAGCCTGCGTCCGCATTTGTGGTATAATTTCGGAAACTATCATAAAAAGGAGTTTTCCAAATTATGCAACATTACCAAAGAATTCGAGATTTACGGGAAGACAGCGACCTCACACAAGAGGCACTCTGTAAAAAGCTGTATATGCATAAAACGACCTACACGAATTATGAACAGGGCAAGCATACCGTTCCGCTGGATTTTGCGGTACAGCTGGCAGATTTCTATCAGGTGAGCATTGATTATATCGCCGGAAGAACCAACTTTCCGCAGGGAATGCCAGTTGTTGCGGAAGAAACCGACTGCCCGAAATATTTCTCCGACCTTACCGAACGCAACAAGGGCAGAGTAGAACAGTTTGTGGAACAGCTCTATGAACAGCAGCAAACCGAATTTCAGCAAAAAGAAGCCAAATAACCTGCCGAAAACGCCCTTGACAGAACAAAAAAAGTTCGTTATACTGAATAGCAAAGGAAGAAACAGGAGGTTTTTATTTTGCAGACTACGCAATTACTGACAACCACTTTTGAAACGACTTCGCCACTGACAGAAACCCAGACAGCCCCTTTGGAAAATGTTGTGGAAAGCATGGGCGAAGAAGTTCATCACGCATCCCGGGTGTTGAATGCCGTCCTAACGCCCATTAAAAACGCCATTCCATCCCTGATTATGGCAATTATTTTTGCCTTTATTGGTTATGCATTGATTAAATATCTGCTGCGGCTTGTTTCCCACGGCTTGAAGCGTTCGAACCTTGACCGCATTGCAGTGGGATTCATTCGTTCTGTGATTCAGATTGTTTTATATGCAATTTTAGCAGTCATCGTGCTTTCTATTTTAGATGTACCAATGGATTCGATTGTGGCAGTGATTGCCTCCGCCGGAGTTGCCGTTGCACTGGCGTTGAAAGATAGCCTTTCCAATCTTGCAGGTGGTTTTATCTTGCTATTTTCGAAACCTGTAAAGCAGGGCGATACGGTTCAGATTGATGGCACTATCGGAAAAGTGGAACAGATTGATATTCTTTATACAAAAATTGTTACAGCAGATAATACGGTTGCTTTTATTCCAAACGGAAAAGTAACTGCTGCAAAAATTATCAATTATACCGAGAAAGAAACACGGCGAGTAGAACTCAATTTGGGAATTTCGTATGAATCAGATTTGGAAACTGCTCGGAAGATCATTCTTGAAACGGTTGCGAAACATCCATTGATTTTGAAAGACCCAGTTCCAGATGTGGTTGTGAAGAATCAGGGTTCTGATGCAATTGAATTGCTGCTGCGTGTCTGGTGCAATAGTACGGATTACTGGACGGTTTACTATGACATGATGGAACAGACTAAGCAGGCACTGGATGAGAATGGCATTGAGATTCCATACCACAAGGTGGATGTGCATGTGCTGGAGTCGGCAGACGAAGCATAATTGTAAAGAATCTGTGAATTATAGAAAAAAGTGCTTGACAAATTTCCCTCCGCACCCTATAATATAAGTATCCTTTCTTAAAATTTTTTTCATAAAAATCCCCTTACTAAAATGCCCATCTGTGCAAACGGATGGGCATTTTACTATCCGGATTTCTGCCAGATGTGAACGCATTTGACGAAAAATGTAAAATAAAAAAAGTCGGATAAAATTGCTTGACAAACACCCTTGCTGCGGGTATAATATAAGTATCCTTTCTTAAAAATTTTTTTCATAAAAATCCCCTTACTAAAACACCCATCTGTGCAAACGGATGGGTGTTTTACTTTTCTTCGATTCTATTGCTTTTTGCTCGCTTTTTCTTTGAAATTCTACGAAATTCTGTGAAATATCACAAAAATGCAAAGAAATTCATTCCCATCTTGCAAAAACGGAACGGATATGGTATAATGAAAGACAATACATAGTGGGGAATTCTGTGAGACTGCTGTGTATCGGTTTTGTTTTGAGCGATCAAAGATCATTCTGTGTTAGGAGGATATGAAAAGTGGATTTCGTGAAAAAGGGAAAAAAAGTAACCGTCATTGGTGCTGGTAATGTTGGTGCTTCCATCGCATTTACCCTTGCAATTAAGGGACTTTGTTCTGAATTGCTGCTGGTAGATATCAATAAGCCGAAGGCAAAGGGTGAAGCAATGGATATTATGCAGGGTACTGCATTTTGTCCGGCAGTTGACGTGCGGGATGGCGATTATGCAGATGCAGTCAATTCCGATCTGGTTATCATCACCGTTGGTATCGCAAGAAAGCCGGGTCAGACCAGAATTGACCTGTGCAAGACCAATGCAAAGATTATGGCATCTGTTATGCCGGAAATTACAAAGTATGCACCGAATGCTTGCTACATCATTGTAAGCAATCCGGTTGATGTTTTGACTTATGAAGCCATTCAGGTTTCCGGTCTGAATCCGAAGCACGTATTCGGTTCTGGTACGGTTCTGGACTCTTCTCGTCTGCGGACATGTCTGGCAGATCACGCAAACCTGAACATCAAGAATATTCATGCTTATGTATTTGGAGAACACGGCGATTCTTCTATGATTCCGTGGTCGCTGTCTTCCATTGACGGTATGAAGTTCGATGATTACTGTGCACACATCGACAATCTGGGCGATAAGGATGCAATCGAACAGGAAGTTCGTGCTGGTGGTGCAGAAGTCATCAAGTGCAAGGGTGCAACCTATTATGCGATCGCACTGTCTGTCAGCCAGATTGCAGAAGCAATCCTGCGGGATACCAAGATGATTCTGACTGTTTCCACATTGCAGGACGGCAGCCGTTACGGCGTTAAGGATGTTTGCCTGAGCCTGCCTTGCGTGGTTGGTGCAAACGGAATTGAACGGGAAATCACACCGCCGCTGCTGCCGGAAGAAGAAGAAGCTGTTCGCAAGAGTGCAGCTGCTCTTCGGGAAGTAATTGACGCAATGAAAGCAGAATAATCAACGCTGTTCTTCATACGCTAATTGCAGTGGGTGAAACCGCAACAATTTGAAAAGAGTGAATACGGGCAGCGGCAATTTTGCTGCTGCCCGTATTTTGTGCGATGGCGAAAACCGGTTATTTCCGGAATCAAATGTAATTTGTAAAACGAAGGGAAGTTTTCAAAATGGATTACGCAAAAGAATCTTTGAAGCTGCATTACGACTGGCAGGGCAAGTTTGAAATTGCACTGCGTGCACCGCTGGAAACCTCAGACGATTTGTCTTTGGCATATACCCCGGGTGTTGCACAGCCTTGTCTGGAAATCCAGAAAGACGTTGACCTGAGCTATAAGCTGACCAGAAGAGGCAACCTCGTTGCTGTTGTGACCGATGGTACTGCTGTTCTGGGTCTGGGCGACATTGGACCGGAAGCAGGTATGCCGGTTATGGAAGGTAAGTGTGCCCTGTTCAAGAAGTTTGGTAATGTAGATGCGATTCCGCTGTGCATTCGTTCCAAGGATGTAGACGACATTGTGAATACCGTTCGTCTGCTCGCTGGCAGCTTCGGCGGCATCAACCTCGAAGATATTTCTGCACCTCGTTGCTTTGAAATTGAAGAAAAGCTGAAGGAATGCTGCGATATTCCGATTTTCCACGATGACCAGCATGGTACTGCCGTTGTAACACTGGCAGCCATGATGAACGCTCTGAAGCTGACTGGCAAGAACCTGAAGGATGTCAAGGTTGTCACCAGCGGTGCTGGTGCAGCAGGGATTGCGATTATCCGCCTGCTGATTGCAATGGGTCTCGACCCGCATCATGTCATTCTCTGTGACCGGAAGGGTGCAATCTATGAAGGCAGAGAAGGTCTGAACAAGGAAAAGGAACAGATGGCAAAGATTACAAATAGCGGTCATAAGGCTGGTTCTTTGGCAGATGTTCTGGTTGGTGCAGATGTTTTCATCGGTGTTTCTGCTCCGAATTGCGTAACACCAGAAATGGTAAAGAGCATGGCTGAAAAGCCGATTCTGTTCCCGATGGCAAATCCGACACCGGAAATCATGCCGGAAGAAGCACTGGCAGCCGGTGCATATTGCGTTGGTACTGGTAGAAGTGACTTCCCGAACCAGATTAACAATGTTCTGGCATTCCCAGGCATCTTCCGTGGTGCACTGGATGTACACGCAAAGGAAATCAACGATGCTATGAAGATTGCTGCTGCAAAGGCAATTGCATCCTTCGTAACAGATGAAAAACTTTGTCCGGAATATATCATTCCGAGTGCATTGGAAAAGGGTGTTGCAGAAGCTGTTGCAGCTGCGGTTGCACAGGCTGCAAAAGACACCGGCGTTGCAAGAATCTAACGGAATCAAAAACAACTACGAGGGGGGAAAGACGGCATCCGTTGTCTTTCCCCTTTTTGTAAATGGGCATGAAAATGAAACGAAAACAACTTTGGAAACCGTTGCTGGGTTTGGCAATGATGGGAACGGCGGTGGTCGTTTTAGCTGTGCAGAGCTTCGCCGAGCAGGATACCATTCCGGCGATTACATGGGTTACAACTGCTTCGGGGGAGTCAGCAGAATCCGAACCGCAAACTGAACCGCTGGAAACAGAAGCGGATTCTGAAAATGCAAATCGACAGCCTGTTTTTGACTGGGACAAGCCTACAAAAGCAGAAACCACTACAAAATCAGCAGGTTCTACAACTGCTCCAGTAAGACAAACAGAACCAGCACAGCCAGATGCAGCGGAATTGGCGTTCCCAGAAGAAGCTGAGCCGGAGATTTCTTATCCATTGGATTTGAATGCGGCAACAGCGGAAGAACTGGAAACGCTGCCGGGTGTTGGTGCAATTTTAGCGGAGCGGATTGTTTCTTATCGGGAGGCAGTCGGCGGATTTCAGACATTGGAAGAGTTACAGCAAGTCAATGGAATCGGAAGTGGAATCTATTCCCAAATTGCCCCATACCTATTTATAATAGGAGAACTGCAAACGATTTCACCCGAACCGGATACACAGCCATCAGAATCATCAGAGCCGACGATGCCAGAGGAGAAAACGGCATCGGATTCAGAATCCATTCCCCATCTGGACATCAACATCGCCACGGCAGAGGATTTTCAAAAGCTGCCGAACGTCACACCGGAACAGGCGGAAGCCATTGTTCGGCTGCGGACACAGATTCAGTATTTTCAGAATATTTATGAACTGCTCTATGCAGACGGCATGACAGATCGGCTTTTTCTTTCGATTCGGGACTATTTGTATGTAAGTTTTGCTTAAAATGGGAGGATTCTCAAAAACCTGCACAAATATGATTTAACCGTTTTGTAACCTTTTCTGAAAACGCCCCCTATTTTTTGTGGAACTCATACAAAAAAGTGGACATTTATTTGTTTGAAATCCCTAAAAAAAATGAAAGAATGGTTTTTATCATTGACAATCCCCGAAAATTGTTGTATATTTAGTGTATCAAAAGGGGCTTTTATGCACGCCTTGCCATGGGGGACAGGCGGTAAATGACCCTTGCTGCTTATCTTGTTCTGGTTGTTCGGAACAAGGTAATATATTTAAGGAGGAAATTTCCAATGAACAAATTAACAAGAACTTTGGCATTGTTGGCTGCTCTGGCTATGACTGCAACTGCATTCGTAGGCTGCGGCGACGACAAGAATTCTTCTTCCAGCTCTTCTGAAGCTGCTACTACTGTAGCTGAAGAGTCCAGCGAAGAAACATCTGCTGCTGAAGAATCCAGCGAAGAAACATCTGCTGAAGAATCCAGCGAAGAAGCTTCTGACAGCGATGCAACTGCAAGCACTGAACTGGGTGCAGTTTCTATGCCGGATACCGGTGATGCACTGACCGTTCTGTGCTGGACTGACACTGACCTGAACGCTATGATCCCGGTTGTTGAAAAGGCATATCCGGATATGGCTGGCAAGATCAAGTATCAGAACGTAGGTTCTGCTGGTACAGAAGCTATGGAACAGTATCTGACATACTTCTCTTCTGGTTCTGACGTTGACCTGTACATCTGCGATGCAGACTGGGTTCTGTCTTATGAAAACAACGATGAAAACTCTGCTCCGCTGGAAAGCGTTGGTATCACTGCTGATATGTACAGCGATGCTTACAGCTACACCGTAGCAATGGGTACCGATCAGAACGGCGTTCTGAAGGGTGCTTCTTGGCAGGCAGCAGCAGGTGGTTACTGCTACAGAACCGACCTGGCTGAACAGTACCTGGGTGTAAAAACTCCGGAAGAAATGCAGGCTAAGGTAGCTGACTGGGATACATTCTGGGCAACTGCTAAGGAAGTATACGATGCATCTGGCAACAAGACTGCTATGGCTGATACCCTGGGCGGCGTTTGGAGAGCTTACTCCGCTGGTAACAGAAGCACTGCATGGGTTCAGGATGGTAAGATCACTGCTGACAACGCAAAGGCTTGCCTGGGCGACTTCATCAGCATGGCTAAGACCAACTATGATGCTGGTTACATCGGCACTGTAGATCAGTGGACAGATGACTGGTATGCAATTGGTCAGGCTGACGGTGCAATGGCTGACGCTACCATGGGTTACTTCTTCCCGTCTTGGTCTTTGGCAGCTGGCGGTCAGCTGGAATCTGCTGAAGGCGGCAAAAGCGGTTCTACATATGGTAAGTATGCAATCACAGAAGGCCCGACCGGCTGGTTCTGGGGCGGTTCTTGGATCTGCGTAAGCCCGAACTGCGACAATGGTACTTTCGCTGGTCAGTTCATCAAGGCTATGACTGTTGATGACGCTACCATGAAGGAATATTGCGAAAGCCACAGCGACTTCGTTAACAACAAGTCTGTTATGAAGGAAGTTGTAGAAGGCGGCAAGAACAGCAACCCGCTGTTCAAGGATGGTCAGGATCAGTTCGCTGTTCTGTACGATTCTGCTGATGCAATCGACCTCGACGGTATCGCAACTCAGTATGACGGCACCATCAACTCCAAGCTGCAGGATGCTGTAACTGCTTACTGCACAGGTGATCTGGCAGACGAACAGGCTTGCTACGACGAATTCCTCGACACTGTAGCATCTGCTATTTCTGACATCACTGTTGAATAAGCTGAATAGCCAAATTTGACACGATCAAATATAATCGCCTACGGGGTAGTTCTATCCCGTAGGCATATATTTGTCATTATCTCTTTACGATTATCTATTCTTACTATTTTACTTAATTTTTGAGAGGGTGTGTTTTATGGCATCAGCTGCACAAAGAAGAATTAAATCAATCAGCTACGCCAAGTATGGATATTTTTTCATTGCACCATTTTTCCTTGTATACGCTTTCTTCCAGATCTGGCCACTGATCAACACCTTTATCTTGAGTGTATACGGAAATGGTTCTGAAGGGGATACCTTCGTTGGTTTGCAGAATTTCCAGACATTGCTGTTCGGTGGCGATGACCGTTCCGCACGTCGGATTCATGCAGAATTTGTCCGTGACTTTGGAAACACTTTGATTCTTTGGATTGGTAACTTCATCCCGCAGATTCTCCTGTCCCTGTTGCTTGCTGTTTGGTTCACAGATTCCAAGCTGCACATTCCGGGTCAGGGCTTCTTTAAGGTTGTTATGTACCTGCCGAATATCATCACCGCTGTATCTGTTGCAGCGTTGTTCATGCGTTTCTTCTCCAACTCCAACATGTGTTTGGTAAACGGCTTGTTGACATCCGCTGGAAAAGATGCCTTCATGTTTGAAGACAGTGCGGCGTGGTCACGAGCAATCGTTATGTTTATTCAGACATGGTTGTGGTTTGGTAATACCATGATCATGATGATGTCTGGTATTTTGGGTATTAACCCGTCCCTGTTCGAAGCTGCTGCAATCGACGGTGCGACAAGTGGTCAGGTACTCCGCAAGGTAACCCTGCCGCTGCTGCGTCCGATGGTTGTTTACACCTTGATCACTTCCATGATCGGTGGTTTGCAGATGTTCGATATTCCGTTCTTGTTCCACACCAAGAGATCAACCATCAACAAGTATCTGGAAACAGCTGCTGTATTCGTATATAAGAACTTCCGTACCAGTGAAGATAAGGTACAGTATGGTTATGCCGGTGCGGCTTCCATCATCCTCTTTATCATCACTGCAATTCTGGGTATTATCGTATTCCGGATGAACCGGGATGCTGATGAAGCTCGGAAGAAGAAGGAACGGAAGGAACTCGTTAAGGCTTATAAGCGGGAACAGAAGCTGGCAAAGATGGGAGGCGTGGACTAATGGAACAAGTTGGTGTAAAGGATAATTACAGACTGGTACAGAACTTAAAGTCCGCTGGATGCTTTATCGTTTGCATTCTGTTGACATTGGTTTGTTTAGTACCGTTGTACTTGATGATTGTAAATGCTTGCCGTGGTCATAATGCCATCCTGCAGTCGCCGGTATCGCTGATTCCGGGCAGCAACTTTGTTGAAAACATGAAGAATATCACCACACAGTCTCCGCAGTGGAATCTGTTTCGTGGTTATCGGAACAGCTTGATTATCGCAGCTGGTTCTACGATTTTGACCGTATTCTTCTCTGCAATGACTGCATACGGTTTGACTGTTTATCAGTTCAAGGTTCGTGATGGTGCTTACACGCTCATTCTTGCCGTTATGATGATTCCGATTCAGGTAACTTCTACCGGTTTCGTACAGTTCATGGTTGGTACACTGGGCTTGGCAGACTCCTTCATTCCGCTGATCGTTCCGGCAATTGCCGCTCCGGCAATCGTATTCTATATGCGTCAATACATGAAGTCCTCCTTCCCGTTGGACATCGTTGAAGCAGCCAGAATCGACGGATGCGGCGAATTCAGAACCTTTATTTCCATTGCAATTCCGATGATGAAGCCGGCAATTGCAGTACAGGCAATCTTCGCATTTGTACAGAACTGGAACAACTACTATACACAGAACATGATTTTGATCTCGAATGACAAGATGATCACCATGCCGATGATGGTACAGAAGGTACTGGGTCAGGATAAGAAGATTGACCTTGGTGCACAGTACGCAGCAGTTGCATTGTCTGTTATTCCGATTATCGTCATTTATGTTTGCTTGTCTCGGTTCATCGTTGGTGGCGTTGCCCTCGGCGGTGTAAAGGAATAATCAAACATTTCTATGTAGTACAACAAAAAGCACTGTGGATTTTCCGCAGTGCTTTTTCTTTTGTTTGGAAGCGTGTCTTCTGCATAAAAATAGGCAGCTGGGAAATATTTCCCGACTGCCTATTTTTTATGAGATTGCTTGTATGCCTTATGCTAAGTTGTGTTGTAATTTTGCAGCATGCAGCGTATTTTTCATCAGCATTGCGATGGTCATAGGGCCAACACCGCCCGGAACAGGTGTGATGTATCCAGCCTTTGGCTCTACCGAATCAAAGTCCACATCGCCACAGAGCTTTCCATCTTCCATGCGGTTGATGCCAACATCAATGACAATTGTCCCTTCTTTCACCATGTCCGCAGTGACAAACTTCGGCTTGCCGATGGCAACCACCAAAATATCTGCACTGGCTGCTAGTTCTTTCAGATTCTTCGTGCGAGAATGGCAGATGGTAACCGTTCCATTCTTTTGCAGCAGCAGCATTGCCATTGGTTTTCCGACAATGTTGCTTCTGCCGATGACAACGCACTGCTTGCCACTGATGTCAACGCCTGTGCTTGCAATCAGTTCCATGATACCAGCAGGCGTGCACGGCAGGAAATCATAGTCACCAATCATAATCTTTCCGACATTCACCGGATGGAATGCATCAACATCCTTCAGCGGAGAAATGGCATGAATGACAGCCTGTTCATCAATATGTTCCGGCAACGGCAACTGCACCAGAATGCCGTTGACCTTGTTATCTTTGTTCAAAACACCAATCAAATCCAGCAACTGTTCCTGCGTTGCATTTTCATTCATGCGGTATTCGTATGGATGAAATCCAACTTCTTCGCAGGCACGCTGCTTGTTACGAACATAAACTTGAGATGCTGGGTCATTGCCCACCAAAATAACTGCCAGCCCCGGCACGATGCCATGATTTTCTCGTAGTTCTTCGGTTTCCTTTTTGACCTCGTTTCGTACCTTTACCGATACGATTTTTCCACTAATCAATTTCGCCATGATGAAATGTCCTCCTATCCTCTCTCATTCATCATTTATCGTTTTCTTCTGGAGCATCTGTTTTTGCTTCGGAAGTTTCTTCCGGCTCAGAGGTTTCGTCCTCTGGCTCTTTTGCAGAATCCAACGCCACCGAGGCAGCAGCTTTTTTGCCGGATGCTTCTCGTTTTGCATCCAGTTCCGCCATCATCTGTTTGCAGGCTTCTGTGTTGCAGTAAAGCTGATAGTCCGAGCCCATCCGGCGAACCCGTCCGCCGATTACCAGCAGCAGAATCACAGACACTACCACGCAAATTCCAGCAATCAGCTGTGAAATTCGCATGTTTCCAATCACCAGACTATCTACTCGCAGCCCCTCGATGAAGAACCGCCCCAAACCATACCAACCAATGTACATGATAAAAATTTGCCCGTCAAACTTCCGGAATTTTTTTCCGCAGATGGCAAGTACAACAAACCCCAGCAAGCACCAGAACGATTCATATAAGAAACATGGATGTACTGGCGTTGCAGCATCCATGGTCTTCCCGAAGTTCTGATAAAAGATGGTTGTGGGATAGACATTGGTAATCCAATTCTGAATCGTTCCGCCAGTCATGCCGAAAATCGAGTTTGTGTTGCAGCCGAATGCTTCTTGATTGAAGAAGTTTCCCCAACGTCCGATTCCTTGCCCCAGCAGAAAACCAGCTCCACAGAGGTCTAACAGCGGCAGCAGCCGTACTTTTCGGATTTTTGCAATGATACATCCAACGACTAACGCCCCAATCAATCCGCCATAGATGGCAAGCCCACCTTGTCGCAGGTTGAAAATTCGTTTCCAGTCGCCAGCATAGTTGTCCCATTCTAAGATGACATAATAGGCTCTTGCCCCAACAATCGCCCCGATGATGCCACCGATGATAGCATCGATGGCACGGTCAGGGTGAATGCCGTAGGAACGCATATTGTGGAACGCATAAATCATTGCCAGCAGCAGACCGCAAGTAATCAGCAAGCCATACCACTGGATATCAATTCCAAAAATTTGAAAGGCGGTGCTGTCAACGTGTAGGTCAATTCCGAGATGGGGGAATTGAATTTCGTTTTGTTCTAACATCGTTTTGATTCGGGATTCCGGAGCGGAATCCCGCTCCTTTCTGTTTAATCCTGATTCTTCATAATGGAGAGCGTTGCCTGCTGTGGCAGCAGTTCTTCCCGCAACCAACGGTTTGCATCTTCAATTGTCAGGCTGGAAAGCATCGTGACAGTATCAAACGGTGCAACGCCGCTCATAGCGGAATTAATCATCAGGTTGGCAACGGCTTCTACATTGTTGAACTTCATGATCAGGTTGCCATAGGCATTCTTTCGGCTGTTTTCAAAGAGGGTTTCGTCTAAGCCGTTCTTTGCAGCTTCTTCAACTGCTGCAAAAATCCGTTCCCGTACAGCGTATGGGTCTTTGGATTCACCTTCCAGCATCGGAACAAAGAAATCATCGCCATTGAAAATTTCAGTCGAGAAGGTTTCATTGATTAAACCATCTTTCAACATACCCTGATACAACGGGGATGTGACATGTGTTAAAACTTTCAGAGCAAGCGTTGCCAGCAGTTCCTTCTTGAGATTTTCCAGACCAGATGCCGGCTTGCACTTATAGCCCAGTACAAACATCGTTGTGCCAATCGGTGCAGTTTCTACAGTTTCTGCACGGACAATCTCCATCGGTTCTTCTGGGAAGATGCATTCCAGCTGCATATCTTCGCACGGCTTCAGCAGCTTATCTGCCAATGCAACCACTTCATCTACCTTGCAGTTTCCGGCAACCGATAACACCATGTTGTGCAGGTTGTAGAAGGTGTGATAGCAGCGGTACAGCAGTTCCGGCGTAATCTGAGCAATGCTTTCAATCGTTCCGGCAATGTCGATTTTTACCGGATGGTGGTGGAATAAGCCTTGCAGGGTGTTGAAGAAAATCCGCCAGCCTGGGTCATCGTTGCACATCTGAATTTCCTGTCCAATGATGCCTTGTTCTTTTTGAACACTCTCCTTGGTGAAGTAAGGGGACTGCACGAAAGAGAGCAGGATTTCGAGCGATTCCTGATAGTGGGAAGAGCAGCTGAACAGGTAGCAAGTCTTGTCGAACGAAGTGAAAGCGTTGGCATTTGCCCCCGTCTTTGCGTAGAGGTCGAATACATCGCAGTCTTCATTTTCAAACAGCTTGTGTTCCAGATAGTGAGCAATGCCCTCCGGCACACAGCAGAAATCTTTTTCCTGCTTGGTCTTGAACTGGGTGTTAATCGAACCGTATTTTGTACCAAACAGGGCTTCTGTGGTGCTGAATCCCTCCATTTCGCTGACATAAATGGAAAGACCGCTCTTGTGCTGAATATGGGTGTACTGCTCGCCAATCTGCGAGCAGGAAATGCGTTCAATTTTTGTTTCTGCCATGATGTTACGCCTCCTCTTTCTTGGTATCCATGATATAGACGGTATCCAATTTCAGGGTACGGGCAGCCTTGGTAATGTCTTCCTTGGTGATGGCAAGATACTGTTTCAGAGAATCTTCCGGCGTGTGGTAGTTGTTCCAGTAGTAGCAACCCTGATACCAGTTGATATGCGAGCCTGGCGTATCTCCGATACCATTTAAGGTGTTGTAGATGCTCATTCTTGCGGATTCCAGTTCTGCATCTGAAATATCCCCGTTCTGAATGGCAGTCAGCTGTTCCAGAATGGCAGCCTTTGCCTTTTCCAGATTGTCATGTTCCACACCGCTGCTGATAATCATCGCTTGTTTTGGTGTAGAATAAGAGCTGGAGCAGTAGTAGCAGAGGCTCATTTTTTCCCGAACGTTGGCGAACAATTTCGAGGACGGCAATGCACCGAGAATATAGCTGACCATCTGCATCACATAGCGGTTGTCGCAGTCTGATTTCAGAACCAGCACCATTTTTGCCTGATTGACCGGAAGCGGTTCTACAACGGTAACAGGTTCTGCCTTTGCCGGGCTAGGAACATGGAACGTGTAAGAAGGCACATTCGGGCGGTCAATCGGTGTCAGAGCTGCTTTCAGCTTTTCTAACAGCATTGGCTGAGATTCTGCACCAACAAAATAGATTTCAGCCGGAGCAGTATGCAGCACTTCCCGATATGCAGCAAGTGTGTTCTGCGGTGTCAATGCTAAGACATCTTCCTTTTTGCCATAGCAGGAGAGGGCAGCCGGTTCATTCTGGAATGCCGTTTCCAACGCCTGTGCAGTGGCATAAGCACGCTTTTCATTGATTTCTGCTTCGATGGTGTCCAGCAAGTCTTTCTGCTTGGTCTGAAATTCAAATTCTGTGAAGCCATCTGCTACACAGTTCGGCTGAAGCAGGCAGGTCAACAGCAAGTCTGTCATTTCCTGCAAAAGCGGTTCTTGATGCAGGGCATAGCGGTCAGCAATGGTGCGAACCGTAATCCCGCACGTCTGAAAGTCACCGAACTTGGTAACGCCAGATGTGAGCGAGATGCCATAGAGCGTATCCAGCTTTTTCGCCAGTTCTTCCATAGACGGATAAACAGCGTTGCTGGTGGTCAGCAGCGAGAAGGCAAGGGCACTCTTTGCAGCTGATTCTTTTTCCAGTGGATGAAAGAATTGAATGCGGAGGGTATTGGTTTTCAGTTTTGGGTCGAGAATTTCCGAATAACCGATGGAATCGGTCAGGGAAATCCGGTTATAAGAAACAGGCATAATGTCATCCTTTCTGAAATGATGTGAAGCCGAAAAATCGGCATCCACTCCTATTATACCATATCCTGTTTGCAATTACCAGAGAAAATTAAAAATTTCCGCAGAAATTGCAGAGCAATTGAAACTGGAAAAACCTGTTTTCCCCCATGGTTTTGGTCTTTTTTACGCAGGCGTCATGAAAATATCATATTATCCACTTGAAATTCCAGAGGCGTTGTGATACAATAGTACGAATGTGACAAAAAAGAAATAGAAAGGAGTATGGTTATGTGGTTTCAGAATTTTTACGACACATTTTATAAATGTTTCATAAAAGAAGACCGGTATCAATTGTTGCTGGACGGCATCGGTGTAACCGTAAAGGTTTCCCTGCTGGCAGTGGTATTCGGCTTGCTGATTGGCTTTCTGATTGCCTTGTGTAATCTTTCCAACAAAAAGGGCATCCGACTGATTGGAAAGGTTTATACCGACATCATTCGGGGAACGCCAACCGTTACACAGCTGATGATTATTTACTTTGTCATCTTTGCTTCCGTGCACTGGCCAAAGTGGGTGATTGCTGCGATTGCATTCGGGATCAATTCTGGTGCATATGTTTCCGAGATCATTCGGGCAGGGATTCTCTCTGTGGACAAGGGACAGACGGAAGCAGGTCGTTCGCTGGGCTTAAACGGCAGACAAACCATGATTCGGATTGTCGTTCCGCAGGCTGCAAAGAATATTTTTCCGGCACTCTGCAATGAATTTATCACCTTGATCAAGGAAACGGCGATTGTTGGTTATGTTGGCTTGGTAGACATTCAGAAAGCCGGCGACTTCATCAAGACCTCTACATATGAAGCCTTTATGCCGTTGATTGGAACAGCAATCATTTATTTTGTAATCATCAAGCTGCTGACGCTGGCACTGGGCAGACTCGAAAAGCGGCTTAGAAAATCAGAAGTTCGATAAGGAGGGGGCAACAACTGTGATTCGTGTAGAAAATTTGCACAAGTACTTTGGAGATTTAAAAGTTCTGAAGGGCATCAATGAGCACATTCAGGAGGGCGAAGTGGTTGCAGTCATTGGCCCATCCGGTTCGGGAAAAAGTACCTTTTTACGCTGCCTGAATTTGTTGGAAACACCAACAGAGGGAAAAATTTTTGTCGATGACGAACAAATCAATGCCCCGAAAGTGGATGTCAACCGCATTCGGCAGAAAATGGGCATGGTGTTCCAGCAGTTTAATTTGTTTCCGCATCTGACAGTCATGGAGAATCTGACGTTAGCACCGGTTCTGTTGAAAAAGATGACCAAGGAACAGGCTGTGGAAAAGGGCAAAGAACTGTTGAAACGGGTTGGTCTGGCAGAAAAGGCAGAATCCTATCCGAATCAGCTTTCCGGCGGTCAGAAGCAGCGAATTGCGATTGCAAGAGCGTTGGAAATGAATCCGGAAATCATGCTGTTCGATGAACCAACTTCTGCTCTTGATCCGGAAATGGTCGGCGAAGTATTGGATGTTATGAAAGACCTTGCAAAATCCGGCATGACGATGGTGGTAGTTACACACGAAATGGGCTTTGCAAGAGAAGTGGCAACTCGGGTTCTGTTCATGGATCAGGGCATTGTTATGGAAAGCGGAAAGCCGGAGGATGTATTCGGCAACCCACAGAACGAAAGAACCAAGCAATTTTTGAGCAAGGTTCTTTAAATAGGAAAAAGGAGATTGAAAATCATGAAGAAGTTTACAAAAGTAGTATCGCTGATGTTGGCAGCCATTTTGATGATGGCACTCTGTACCGCTTGCGGCGGCGACAGCAAGAAGGATGATAGCACGATTACATTTGGTACAAACGCAGAATTTCCGCCGTTTGAATATGTAACCGCAAAAGGTGTTATCGGAGAATTTGACGGCATTGATATGGCAATTGCAAAGCAAATTGGCGAAGATAACGGCATGGAAGCAAAGATTGAAAACATGGAATTTGACTCCCTGCTGCTGGCACTGGAAAATGGTCAGGTGGATGCAGTCATCGCTGGTATGACCATCACCGACGAAAAGAAAGATGCAGTTGATTTCTCAAAACCGTATTACACCGCAAAGCAGGTTATGATCGTCAAGGAAGATTCTGACATTCAGAAGGCTTCTGATATGGCAGATAAGAAAATTGTTGTTTTGCAGGGCTTTACCGGTGAAACTTGCGTCAATGAAATGGGCTATAAGTATGAATCGTTCAAGAAGGGTACAGAAGCCATCATGGAATTGGTCAACGGTAAGTGTGACGTGGTTGTCATCGACTCTGCAACCGCTGAAAAGTATGTTGAGGACAATGAAGGTCTGAAGATTGTAGAAGACAACGATGCATTTGAAGCTGAAGAATACGGCATTGCCGTTAAGAAGGGCAATACCGAACTGCTGGATAAAATCAATAAGTCTTTGGATAAGATGATGGAAGATGGAACGATTTCTGAACTTTCCGCAAAGTATGCAGAAAGCAGCGATGCAGAATAACATTGCATTGTAAAAAACAAAAAATATCAAAGGCTGGCAGAGAAAAGCGTGGTTCTGTCAGCCTTTTTCTGTTGACAGAACCACAGAAAAACGGTATAATAAAAGAAAAATAAGTGCTTACAACAGTGCAGAAAAGAGAGAGAACATGAAAACAATTACCGTACACGCTAGTCATACTTATCCAATCTATGTGCAGCACGGATTGCTTGCAGAATGCGGAACATATATTCGAACCGCAACCAAAGCAGCAGCTCTTGCTGTCATTACCGATGATACCGTAGAAAGCCTTTATGGAGCGGCAGTTGTTTCTGCTCTCCGGAACGCTGGATTTCGGGTGGAAATCTTTGTATTCCCACACGGCGAAGCCTCGAAGTGTGCGGAAACCTTGCTGCAAGTCTATGATTTCCTGTGTGAAAAGCAGTTTACCCGTACAGATGCCATTGTTGCTTTAGGCGGCGGCGTTGTCGGCGACCTTGCCGGTTTTGCAGCAGCGACCTATCTCCGTGGTATGGACTTCATTCAGATCCCAACCACATTGCTGGCACAGGTGGATTCCTCTGTGGGCGGAAAGACTGCCATTGACCTGAAAGGCGGAAAGAATCTGGTCGGTGCGTTTAAGCAGCCAGTTTGCGTACTGTGTGACCCAGATACCCTGCGGACATTGCCGAGTGCGACATTCTCCGATGGAATGGGAGAAGTTGTGAAATACGGCATGATTCGGGATGCAAAACTGTTTGAACTGCTGGCAGCACACAATCAGGAAACGATTTTCTCCGTTTTGGAAGATGTGATTTGCACCTGCATTTCAATTAAACGGGACGTTGTAGAGGCAGACGAATTTGATACCGGCGAACGGATGATTTTAAATTACGGACATACCCTCGGCCATGCCATTGAGGGCTATTATCATTATGAAATCTATTCTCACGGCAGTGCGGTTGCCATTGGAATGTGCCTGATTGCAGAAAAGACTTGCACACCGGAACAGACTGCTGCTCTGAAAGCGTGCTTGCAGGCGTATCATTTGCCGACCTCTGTTCCTGTTCCAATTTCAGATTTGCTGCCGTTCTGCGGTGTCGATAAAAAGCGGGCAGGCAACCAGCTGCGGTATATTGTTTGCGAAACACCGGGCAAGGCAGAAATTCGGACTGCCACTATTTCAGCGTTTGCCGCATGGATGGAGGAACAGGCATGAATATTCAAGTAGAACCACGCACTTTGAGTGGAACGGTTTCCATTCCAGCCTCCAAAAGCATGACACACCGCATGTTGATTTGTGCTGCTTTGGCAGAGGGAACATCTGTGATTGAACATGTCAGTTTCTCCAAGGATATTACAGCGACCATGGAAGCTCTGTCGGCTTTGGGTGCAGACTTTGAAACGAATGGAAGTACGATTACCGTAACAGGAATCCATCAGGTTGCCACAACACAGACCGCAGAAATGAATTGTTGCGAAAGCGGTTCGACCTTGCGGTTTTTGATTCCAGTTGCAGCCGCTCTGGGCGTTCATGCAACATTCCACGGACAAGGCAGATTACCGCAGCGTCCAATTACTGCCTATGTACGGGAACTTTCTAAGAATGGCATTACTTTTGATTATCACAACACCATGCCGTTCACGATTCACGGACAGCTGCAAAGCGGAACGTATTATTTAGAGGGCGATGTTTCTTCGCAGTATATCACGGGTCTGCTGTTTGCATTGCCGCTGTTGAAAGGGGATTCAGAAATCATCATGCTTTCTCCGTTGCAGTCGAAACCCTATGTGGATATGACGATTGCGTGTATGCAGCAGTTTGGATTTGTGGTAACAGAAACGGAGCAGGGTTATTTTGTCCCTGGCGGACAGCATGCCCATGCTTGCAGTGGAACGGTGGAGGGTGATTATTCGCAGGCTGCCTTTTTTGCAGTGGCGAACGCCATCGGTAACCAGATTACAATGACCAACTTAAATCCGGATAGCGTGCAGGGTGATAAAATCATCATTGAAATTGCAGAAAAAATGTGTTATAATAGAAATAATCACAAGCCGGCGTGCTTTACATTGGATGCAGCAGATATTCCGGACTTAGTGCCAATTCTGGCAGTTTTGGCAACATTCGGAACGCATCCGTCTGAAATTCACGGAGCAGCCCGTCTGAAAATTAAAGAAAGTGACCGCTTGCAGGCGACCGCAGATTTATTGAATCGGCTGGGCGGACAAGTTACGATTTTAGAGGATGGCTTACGCATTCAGCCAGTAGAACGGCTGCACGGCGGAAAAGTTGACAGTTATGGCGACCACCGCATTGCAATGTGTGCGGCAATTGCAGCAACACGCTGCACCGCTCCGGTGGTGATTCAAGGCGGAGAATGTATTGAAAAATCTTATCCGCAGTTTTATGAAGATTATAATCGATTAGGAGGAAATGCCCATGTCATCGTTTTGGAATAACCGGATTTCCATTTCTATTTTTGGGGAATCGCACGGCACGTCTATCGGCGTGGTGATGGATAATTTACCGCCGGGGGAATATATTGATATGGAAAAGGTGCTGCAATTTATGGCAAGACGTGCACCGAAAAAGGACGGTACGACCACCCCAAGAAGTGAAAAGGATCTGCCACAAGTGCAGTCCGGTATGTTGAACAATCGGACAACGGGCGTTCCACTTTGTGCCATCATTCAGAATACAGATACCCGCTCAAAGGATTACAGCAACCTCGAACGGCTGCCTCGTCCGGGTCATGCCGATTATACCGGAGCAATGCGGTATCGTGGCTTTCAGGATGTTCGGGGGGGCGGTCATTTCTCCGGCAGACTGACCGCACCGCTGTGCTTTGCAGGGGCAATCTGTGGGCAGATTCTGGAACGGCGTGGCATTTATACCGGTGCTCATATTGCTGCCATTCACGGTGTAGAAGATGATGCATTTTCAGAAACAGACGTTTCCAGAGCCGATATTTTGGCAGTGCGGGAAAAGCCATTTGCAGTCATCAACGATGCACAAGGCGAAATCATGCAGGAAGACATCCGCAACGCTGGCAAGGGCGGTGAATCGTTGGGTGGTCTGATTGAATGTGCGGTTGTCAATATGCCGGCTGGCGTTGGTTCACCGATGTTTCAGGGACTGGAAAACACCATTGCACAGCTGATTTTCGGCATTCCAGCCGTAAAGGGCTTGGAATTTGGTGCTGGTTTTCAGGTTGCAGAGATGGTGGGCAGCCAGAACAATGACCCATTCTATATGGATGAAAACGGGCATGTTAAGACAAAGACCAACCACCATGGCGGAATTTTAGGCGGAATTTCTTCTGGAATGCCGATTATTCTGCGAGTTGCCATCAAGCCGACTGCTTCGATTGCAAAGCCGCAGGAAACCGTTGATTTCCGAGCAGGAACAAATGAAATCTTACAGATTCACGGCAGACATGACCCGTGTATTGTACCGAGAGCCGTGCCGTGCGTAGAGGCAGCTGTCAATCTTGCATTGCTGTCCCATATGATGGATTATCCGCACTTTTAAAAACCGCATGGATTGGAGGGAATCGAGATGCAGGACGAAAACTTAATGAAAATGTCGCAGATTGCAACACCGCCACTCATGGACACCCATATGGCGAACATTCTGATTTGCTGTCTATTAGACCACTTAAAGAAACCCGTTACCCCGACACAGCTTTATGAGATTGCCGTAGAAACGGAAATCATCAACTATTTTTTCTATCAGGAATCCATTACTTACCTGCAAAAAAATGGTTCTCTCCAACTAAAGCAGGACGAAAACGGACAAGACTGGTATTCCCTGACGAAAGTTGGAGAAGAATGTGCCAAGGAACTGAAAGAATACGTTGCAAAGCCATATCGGGATAAAATTATCAGCGAGGCAAAGCAATATTTCATTCGGGAAAAACGGCGGGAGGAAGTCAAAATCTCCTATTTGCCATTGAAAAAGGGTTATCATGTACAGGTACGGTATCTGGATTTACAGAGCGACTTAATGGACTTGAAACTCTATGCACCGGACATGAAGCAGGCGAAATATCTGGGTACGCAGATTATGCGAAACCCAGCGAATTTTTACGGAAAAGTGTTGGAAGCGGTTTTTTCCAACAAGGAAGAAGTGAAAAAACAGCCGCCGCAGCCACCGAAAAAGAAAAAATAACCTGCCTTTTGTGGAAAAGCAGGTTCAGAGAGAAGATAGAAACCGCCCTGCCGAATTCGATTAGT
>OFMC01000120.1_pt1 | contig 86995 bp, 92 predicted proteins | sample 1541271 | NCBI WGS metagenome assembly OFMC01 (sample SAMN04209252, study PRJEB22552) | human gut metagenome | biome: gut; material: feces | host: Homo sapiens | place: USA: Oklahoma | reverse complement strand
CTTCGGTATCCGGTACATTGTACAGGTTCAGCGGAATTTCTGCATATTCCTGACCTGGTGTTGCGAAAATCTTCTGACCGTTGTTAACTGCCATTGTCGGTTCATTGCCAACAACCAATTTTGTAGTTGTAGTAGGAGCTGCAGTTGTAGCCGGTGCTGCAGTGGTTGTAGCAGCCTTTGTTGTGGTTGTGGTTGCCTTTGTGGTTGCAGTTGTAACAGCTGCGGTAGTGGTCGGATTGGTAGAGGACTTGTCGGTGTAAACACGAACTGCATCAATGGTAAATTCGTTGCAGTCGATCCACCAGAAGCCAACCTTTACCTGACCGCCGTACTGCGTCTGAATGATATCAGAGGTTGCACTGTCTACATTCCATACCAGTGTACCGGAATCGCCATCAATTACCTGCTGCATATCTTCGGTCTGTGTCCAGTAATCCGGATCTACAGTTGTAGAAGAACCAAATGCACCCTGCCACTTGCCAATCTTGTCAGCGGTAGTAGAGATGTCGATTTCAACCTTCTGAACCTTTTCGCCAGCCTTTACGCCCAGTTCTTCATAAGTCCAGCCCAGCATTTTGTCAGCTGCCGGCAGATCCTTATAGACAACATCCTGACCTGGCTTGATTTCATAAACACCATTTCCAGTACTCTGAGAAGCAGTTGTGGTCGGATTGGTCTTTGTGGTTGTAACTGCTGCGGTTGTAGTCGGATTAGAGGAAGACTTGTCGGTGTAAACACGAACTTCATCAATGGTAAATTCGTTGCAGTCGATCCACCAGAAGCCAACCTTCACCTGACCGCCGTACTGGGTCTGAATGATATCAGAGGTTGCACTGTCAACGTTCCATACCAGTGTACCGGAATCGCCATCAATTACCTGCTGCATATCATCGGTCTGTGTCCAGTAACCCGGATCAACGGTGGTAGAAGAACCAAATGCACCCTGCCACTTACCAATCTTGTCAGCAGTGGTAGAAATGAGAACTTCAACCTTCTGAACCTTTTCGCCAGCCTTTACGCCCAGTTCTTCATAAGACCAACCCAACATCTTATCATCGGTCGGAAGCTCCTTATAGACAACGTCCTGATTTACCTTCTTGGAATAGTAGCCGCCGCTCTGTGATGCTGCGGTGGTTGTCGGAGCCTTGGTGGTTTCTGCTGCCTTTGTTGTAGTAACAGCTGCGGTAGTTGTCGTCTTGCCAGTTGTTGCAGTGGTTGTAGCAGTGGTTGTCGGTGTTGCACCAACGCCCGGAATGTTGGATTCCAGAGAACCGGTCTTATACTTGTCGTACAGAGCTGCTGCTGCACCAACAAATGCTGCATTGTAGTCCAGTGCAACTTCGTTTGATACTGCATCCTTAATAGAGTCATTGTAAGTAGAGAAGTCCGAGCTGGTCGGGCCACCAACCAATGCACCAACCAGTACATGGCCGTTTGTTTCATCCCATGTCGGTGTTGCTTCATCGGAAGAAGTATAAGCGTGACCAGAAGCGGCTCTGTGGTGCGGATATTTCGGAGAATTTCCATTGAAACCAACGACCAGATTCTTACCGGTGGAGTTGTCGCCCAGAATCATGCCCATCTGTGCCTTGCACCAGTCGCTGTAATCGTTATCGGTGTGCTTCGAAATAACCATTGCAACCAGCTGCATTGCAGTGTTGGTTCTTGCACTGCCCCAGCTTGCCCAACTCGGCATCCAGAATGTGCTCTTATCGGTGCAGTTCTTGCTTACATAAGAATTTGCCCATTTCCAGTCGCCTGCAATTTCGCCGTACAGAGCTGCTGCACCAGATTCAGCATTGCTCCAGCCAAGCGGTGTATAAACTTCGCCCCACTGACGATTGCCAGTTGCGAAGAAATTATCCATAAAGCTCTTATACTTGTCATCCTTGGTAGCCAAATACAGGAAACCAGCTGCCCAAGCCTGATCATCTTCATAAGTATCAGAAGTATAAAAACCGTTTGTACCGTCTGTTGCACACTGATTATACTGTGTGGAGAACTTGTACAGTGCCTCTGCATACTTCAGGTCTTCTGCATTGCCGAAGTTCAGGTAATTTACTGCCAGAGCTGCTGCATATTCTGCTGCAATATCGCTTGCACCATTGCTTGTCCAGAATGCCTTACGACTACCCTTAATGGATTCCTGTGTTTCCGGAGGACCCCAGTAGCCGTGGTCATTGCCGCCGCCGCCTTCGCCAATCTGATAGCAGAATTTAGAAACCGTGTCACCGCTCAGAACAGTGCAGTCCTTGAAGTACTTGCAGAACCGATTGGTGATTTCTTTCAGGTGTGCAGTCTGACCCAAAGAATCATATGCATCCTTGAATTCATAGTAGCCCCAGCCCAGTGTTGCTGCGGAATAACCAGCCGGCAGACCAAACTTTACGTGGTCACCTGCATCGTGGAAACCGCCAACGACTTCATCGCCAGTGTGGCAATCGCCACGCCAGTCAAATGCAGAAGCAGAATCTACATCATCGCCGCACATATTTCCATCATAGAAATACATGGAATACTGCAGCAATTTTGCGTAGTTGTCCGTGTCCGCCGCATGAACCGGCAGATAGGTCAAGCTGCTCAGCACGCCGCTTGACCCGATGGTGGCTGCTGCAATCAAAGATGCAGCTAACCGCTTTGAGAATTTGTTTTTACTCATAAACGACCCCTTCTCTTAAGATTTAAAAAGTGAAATAAAACATAGAAATATGCCAGTTTCTATTGTAGCATATGGCATGAAAAATTGCAATTATTTTTTCGTTTGTTTCAAAATTTCTATGGAAACCAACCAATTTCGGCATTGTAAAATTGTGTAGTTTTCACAATGATTTCTATGTGGAATAGCAAGATTTTCGGTTTTTTTCATTATTTCAATCCACAGTCGGTCATTTCACAGAGCCTGACATGTCAGCAGAGGGCTGACTGTGGTTTGCCTCGTGTCAGTGGGGGATACCGATTTTTCTCTGCCCGCCACGGACGTTCACGTTCTGATTTGCAATTTCTCTCACCACCTGTAGCGGTGGGAAGATCCTTGCTGTGATTCGTTGAAAAAAGAAACGGCAACAAATTTGCTGCCGTTCCCTTTGGATTATTCGCCAAACTTTTCTTTCCGGAGTCGTTCTTTCAGAGCATCCAATATAATATTTTTTGCCCAGATTGCCTGTTCTGTGGTTGCAGGCTCTACGCCTTTCAGCGGATATGGGATTCCCAAGTTTTCATATTTCACTTCGCCCATAGTGTGATATGGGAGCACATCCAAGGCTTTCAGGTTGTCCAGCCCTGCCAGATAAGCCCCAAGCTGCCGCAGATATTTTTCTTGCAGCGTGATGCCCGGAACAACAACGTGCCGAATCCAGACTGGAATATTTTTCTCTTTCAGATACTGTGCAAATTCCAGAATGTGAACATTGCTCTGCCCAGTCAGCTTCCGGTGTTCGGTATCATCAATGTGCTTGATGTCCAACATGACCAAATCGGTCACCGCCATCAGCTTGTCAAATGCCTCTCGTTTCTCCTGCCGGAACAAGATTCCGGAGGTGTCCAAACAGGTATTGATGTTTCGTTCCTTTGCCTTTGTAAACAACTCTGTTAAAAATTCCATCTGCACCAGCGGTTCGCCGCCCGTTGCGGTAATGCCGCCATCGTGGTAAAATTCTTTCAGCCCGTCATAGTCATGCAGCAGGGATTCCACCGTTCGTTTTTCATTGATGTTGTACGTCCAGGTGTCCGGATTGTGGCAATATTGACATCGCATCGGACAGCCCTGAAAAAAGATGACAAACCGTGTGCCAGGCCCATCAACAGTCCCGTAACTTTCTGTAGAATGAATATAACCTTCCATTTTTTCCGCCTCCTTTTTATCTTTTTGAATAGGATTGCCAATTTTCTTATATTTATGAACCTATGAAAAAAGGGGACGCACGAAAAACGTGCGTCCCCCACTTTTTCTTACGGATTATTCCGCCGTCGATCTCAATTAGAGAGCAGCGTGGAACGTTCTGGAGATAACATCATCCTGCTGTTCCTTGGTCAGCTTGATGAAGTTTACTGCATAGCCGCTTACACGGATGGTCAGCTGCGGATACTTTTCCGGATGCTGCTGAGCGTCCAGCAGGGTTTCTCTATTCAGTACGTTTACGTTCAGGTGGTGACCGCCTTTTTCAGCATAGCCGTCCAGCAGTTCTACCAGGTTATCAATTTGCTTTTCATTTGCCATGATGCATTTCCTCCTAAAAAATTCATACCAAACGCATCCACCCATTTTCGTGGATCATTCGTCTTCGTCCATCAATTCTGTTGGCTGACAACAAGCCTGATTGCCGATTGCACAATCCATGCTGCGGTAGGTATCCACCCGCAAGCCCTCCTGAGAATCCTGTTCAGAAACTACAAGATGACCGCTGCCGTTTTCCATCAGCTGTTCAATCATGTCAACCAGTGCATCAGTCTGTTCCGCATCGGTCGGATTGGGTTGCTGTTTCATAGGAATCGCCTCCTTCATCAATTATCGGACAAGCTGGTATGACAGCTTACTTTTCAATGCTTTCTCTGATGGAAGCAATATCAATATCGCCAGCAAATACCTGAGAATCCTTACCCAGAGCAGCCGGGATAATGGTAAAGGTATTGGAAATACCATCCTGTGCGTTTGTCCACGGCAGCTTTGCAACAGATGCCATAGATGCAGCTGCACCGTGGGTATCACGACCGTGCATCGGGTTTGCACCAGGAGCCAGCGGCTGACCCTTCTTTCTGCCGTCCGGTGTGTTACCAGTCTTCTTACCATATACAACGTTAGAAGTAATGGTCAGGATAGAAGTGGTCGGTACACCGTTCCGGTAGCAATAGTTGCTGCGGATCATATCCATGAACTTGTCCAGAATTTCAACAGCGATGCTGTCAACTCTGTCATCATTGTTACCATACTTCGGGAAGTCGCCTTCTATTTCGAAGTCGGTTACAACGCCGAATTCGTCACGGATGCACTTAACCTTTGCATACTTGATTGCGGACAGGGAGTCTGCAACAACAGACATACCAGCAATACCAGTTGCGAAGTAACGCTTTACATCTCTGTCATGCAGAGCCATCTGGAGAGCTTCGTAGCTGTACTTATCGTGCATATAGTGGATGCAGTTCAGCGTGTTAACATACAGGTTTGCCAACCAACGCATCATATCTTCGTACTTATCCATTACATCATCATAATCGAGGTAATCGCCTTCAACCGGTCTATACTTCGGGCCTACCTGATTGTGCTTGCCAGTCTTTGCATCAATTCTTTCGTCCTTACCGCCATTGATTGCATACAGCAGGCACTTTGCGAGGTTTGCTCTTGCACCGAAGAACTGCATGTCCTTACCAACTCTCATGGAAGATACGCAGCAAGCGATTGCATAGTCATCGCCGTGGGTGACTCTCATCAGGTCATCGTTTTCATACTGGAACGAAGAAGTGTTGATGGAGAGCTTTGCACAGTATCTCTTGAACGGAGTCGGCAGACGCTTCGACCACAGAACGGTCAGGTTCGGTTCTGGAGCAGTGCCCAGGTTTTCCAGGGTGTGCAGGTAACGGAAGCTGGTCTTTGTAACCATGGTTCTGCCGTCAATGCCCATACCGCCGATGGATTCGGTAACCCACTGCGGGTCGCCGGAGAACAGTGCATTGTATTCCGGTGTTCTTGCGAACTTTACCATACGCAGCTTCATGATGAAGTGGTCGATAAATTCCTGAGCCTGTTCTTCTGTCAGGATGCCCTTCTTCATATCTCTTTCAATATAAATATCAATGAAAGTAGAAGTACGGCCAAGGCTCATTGCAGCACCGTTCTGATCCTTAACAGCACCCAGATAACCGAAGTACAGCCACTGAATTGCTTCCTGAGCGTTGGTAGCCGGCTTGGAAATATCGAATCCATACCGCTGAGCCATAGCCTTCAGAGCCTTCAGAGCCTTTATCTGTTCTGCGAGTTCTTCTCTCAGACGGATGACTTCTTCTGTCATGGTACCGCAAGTAATTGCCTTCTGATGTTCCTTGTCTTCGATCAGCTTGTCAACACCATACAGTGCAACTCTACGATAGTCACCGATGATACGGCCACGACCGTAAGCATCCGGCAGACCGGTGATGATTGCATTGTGTCTTGCAGAACGCATTTCCGGTGTGTAAACATCGAATACGCCTTCGTTATGAGTCTTCCGGTAATGCTTAAAGATGTAGCTGATTTCCGGATCTACTTCATAGCCATAAGCCTTGCAAGCTTCTTCTGCCATACGGATACCACCGAACGGCTGCAAAGAACGCTTCAGCGGCTTGTCAGTCTGGAAGCCTACGATGGTTTCCTTGTCCTTATCCAAATAACCTGCTTCGTGGGAATTTACAGTAGATACAATCTTTGTATCCATGTCCAGCACGCCGCCATTTTCCCGTTCTTTCTGGAACAGGTTCAGAACCTCGTTCCACAGTTCGGTTGTTGTAGCAGTCGGGCCAACCAGAAAGCTTTCGTCGCCTTCATACGGTGTGTAGTTCTTCTGAATGAAGTCCCGTACATTTACGTTGGAAGTCCATGCTCCGCCGACGAAGCCTTCCCATTCCTTCTGCATTGTTTCTGCCATGATTTGAATCTCTCCTTTGCAATATTTCAGCAATTCTATTGATTGCAATTGCTCCGCAGCGAAAGGAAAAAATGACACGGATTTTGTCACTCAAAAGAGTGATTTTTTCCAGTTTTTTCGTTCCGCTCTGGTCTGCTTTTATAATAGCACATGTTCTCAATAATGTCAATAGATTTTTGAAAGTTTCCCGTTAAAAATTCTGGATTTCTTGAAAAAATCATGTAAAAAGGAAACGTTTTTCTGAAAAAAACGATAAAAACGAATGTAAAACATGATTTTTGCAAAAAAATGAAAAGTTCAGCCGGAAAATTTCTGGTTTTCCATAGTTCTAGATGCGATAAAAAGCGAGCCTGTCCAAAAATCGGACAGACCCGCTCTTTTCGTTCTTAGAACGGCATGGATGCCATAGGGCACTTATGCCAATTCAGCAAAGTACTTAATTGTACGAACCATCTGGCTGGTGTAGCTGTTTTCGTTGTCGTACCAGGAAACAACCTGTACTTCATACAAATCATCAGCAATCTTGGAAACCATGGTCTGAGTTGCATCGAACAGAGAACCGTACTTCATGCCGATAACGTCAGAAGAAACGATCGGTTCTTCGTTGTAACCATAGGATTCAGTAGCAGCAGCCTTCATAGCAGCGTTGATGCCTTCCTTGGTTACGTCTGTGCCCTTAACAACAGCAGTCAGGATCGTAGTAGAACCAGTCGGAACCGGTACACGCTGTGCAGAACCGATCAGCTTGCCGTTCAGTTCCGGAATAACCAGACCGATTGCCTTAGCAGCACCAGTGGAGTTCGGAACGATGTTTGCAGCACCAGCTCTTGCTCTTCTCAGGTCGCCCTTTCTGTGCGGGCCATCGAGGATCATCTGGTCACCAGTGTAAGCGTGGATGGTGCTCATGATACCGCTCTGGATCGGAGCGTAGTCATTCAGAGCCTTTGCCATCGGAGCCAGGCAGTTGGTGGTGCAAGATGCAGCAGAGATGATCTTGTCGTCTGTTGTCAGAGTTTCGTGGTTTACATTGTAAACGATGGTCGGCAGATCGTTACCAGCCGGAGCAGAAATAACAACCTTCTTTGCACCTGCATCAATGTGAGCCTGTGCCTTAGCCTTAGAGGTGTAGAAACCTGTGCATTCCAGAACAACGTCAACACCGATTTCGCCCCACGGCAGTTCAGCAGCGTTTGCCTTTGCATAGATGGTCAGGGCCTTACCGTCAACAGTGATAGTACCAGCTTCATCATCAGCAGAAACAGTGTGCTTGTTTTCGCCGATTCTGCCTGCGTAACCGCCCTGTGCGGTATCATACTTCAGCAGGTGAGCGAGCATAGACGGCTTGGTCAGGTCGTTGATAGCAACAACCTCATAACCTTCAGCACCGAACATCTGTCTGAATGCGAGACGGCCGATCCGGCCAAATCCATTAATAGCAACTTTAACTGACATTTGGAATTACCTCCTAAAAATTTATACTCTTATTGTACACCAAAACGGTGAAAATTGCAAGGTCTTTCTATAAAAAAATTGACATAAAATTATCGTTTCTTCCGCTTTTCTCTATTTTGCACAAATTTCAACATGTTTCCATCTACGTTTTATCGGCAAAAACACATTTGATAGAAATTGTTCTTTTTTTCTCTCTTTATTTTAGGCAGTTTCGGGATATAATAAAAAGAAGTATTTGAACCGTTGCCACGAGAATCTATCTTTTCTTTCAAATTGTGCAGAATCTTTTTCTACATATGAAGAAAACATTTCTTTTTCGTGCATATTCTGTAAATACTATGACTTTGACAGAAATGACACTCAACAGAAAGGGGTCTGCAATGACGACAGAAACACTGCACTTTTTAAAAGCCCTCTATGCCAACGAAACCCGTCAGGTTTGGGTTTTCGATGAAACGAATACCTGTATTTGGAAAAACGATATTTCCAAGCCGTTACAATCAGAAGCCGACTGTCAAGCGTTGCTGAAAACTGTAGCTGCTAACACAAGCAGCCAACTATTCTGGCATGAATCGCTCCTGTATGCTGCGGAAGTTCAGCAGAGCACAGAACTGCACTGCACCATCTTAAAAATCACAACCGAGCCAGTCTTGACCAACGTCATGAAAGAAAAAAATTTCCGGGCAATTTGTCAAGAATTTCTCGCCAATCAACGAGAGGCAGTTTTTCAGATTTCCACCATTGCGGAACAGATCTATGATGAAGTGGAATCCAACAACATTGGCGACTTGGAACAGGAGGAGATTTTCTCCAATTTAAATGATGTCATGCGTGCATGCTGCCACCTGCTGCGGCGTACCAACTATTATGCAGAGTTGGAGAAATATGCAGAATCTGAGAGCATGGCTCTTCAACCAATAGAACTATCTCGACTGTTGTTTGACTTTTCACAAAACTGCAAGGAAACACTGGGACGGAGAATTTCCATGAAAATGCAGGCGGAAACGAAAATCTGGGTGCTCTGCAACGAATCCCGACTCTGCTTCTCGCTGCTCTGCCTGATGACACAGCTGCTGGCTCAAGGGCAGTCAGAATTAACACGAACTGTTTTTCTGCATGTTTTTTCCAAGGAAAATATAGCAACCATTTCCATTCAAACAGAAAAAGTCGAAAATGATTTCCCAGAAATAGAACCTACAGTCCTGTTTCAGTCAAATGAAGAAGTTGCAAAGCAGGATTATGATCTTACCAATGCAGTGCTGGAGAATTTCTGCAAAACGTATAACGCCAAACTAGAACGCACCAGCACCGATACCAAGCAAGGCTATCTGTTAAAAATTCCGGTTTACAATGCACGCAGCAACTTGCAATTACATGCAAATATTCCACGCCGCAGACGCTCCATGTTCTTGAACAACTATCAAGTTATGCTGTATGATATTTCCGATTACCGATTTTATTAAATGAAACCAGATAACAAAAACGTCCCTGTCGAAGTTGACAGGGACGTTTTTTTCATCTCATGCAAAAAGAAAATTTCCTTACAGTCTTTTCTTCTGATTTTCAATCATTGCTACCAAATCATCTACCGATGCAGTATCATAAGAAGACGGTCTGCGAGATGCTGGCTTTGCAGCAGGTCTTGCAGTAGATGGCTTTGCAGTAGTGGAACGCTGCGGTGTTCTGGATGTGGAAGTGCTCCGTGTAGCGAATGGGTCGTTGCCAAAGATATCATCCACATTTGGACGTTTGAATGTACCAGTGGAACTCAGGAATGTCTTAGAACCTGTGGACGAGCTGCCAGACGGAGCTTCATGTGCACCATGGTAGGTCTGTTCCTGCTGCGGTGCTTCCTGTACCGGTTCTGCAACCGGAGCATCTGCACCATACTTTCCAACATAGCCATTGGTTTCCGGCTGCTGCGATGCAACAGATTCATATGGCTGTTCCGGAATCGGCACATTCTTTTGTGCCTGGAACTGCATGGTCTTTGCCTTCTGGAATGCAGAATTCGGATTGACTGCCTTCCGTTCAAAGTTCTGCGAGATAGATGACTTCTTGGTTTCAAACGATGAAGTCTGTGCGTTCTGAACAGCCGTATTTCCATAGCCTGGATAGCTGCTGTCCATGTTGTAAGAACCTGTGTTATACGTTCCTGTATTACCGCTTCTGGTCTGGTAAGTCGTCTGCGGTACATCGTTCACAAAGTCCTCGTCTTCATAGTCTTCATCATCATAATTGTAGTCTTCTTCGCCCGGCAATTCATCATAGCTTTCTTCAAATGCATATGCATCATCTTCCCGCTTGTTTGCACTTCTGCGTACCAATGCAACAATCAGCAACGCAATCAGCAATACGCAAGGCAGTGCCAGCAGAACAATGATACCGCTGAATCCGGTTGCAAACTGAATAAAGCTGTAAAGCTGAGCACTTTCATAACGGCAAATACCACGCACACTGTCTACGGTAATTGCTGGTTCTGTACCGATGGTGTCCACCTGCATGGTAGTCGGATAATACTTCATGATGCCCGTTTCTTCATCCGAAGCAATGTTCAGAATCCGGCGGATTGCCATGCCTTCCTTGTCCTTATCGGAAGAAGTGTCTTCCGGTGCTAATACGCACAAAATCGCATTGTTCTTGGAAAGCGGTTCGCTGCCATCGTATGCCTTACAGATAACAGCCGTTTTTGCGTGAATGGATGCACTCGCATCAATCGTGGTAGAACCGTCCGTGCTCGGTTTGACTTCCATGCTGTCTGATTCCATCAGATAGACATAGTTGCCAAAAATTTTCGGCGTATCATGCTGCGAGAATAAAACATTCAGCGTCAGCGTGATCAGGACAACGATCAGCAGGAGAACTGCGGCAACGATGCCCAAAATGGATAGCGATTTCTTTTTTTTCATGATGTTCCCTTCCTTTGACACAGTTTGTATTTCTCACCTTATTATAACATACTTTTTGGGAAATTTCAATTTCCTTTTTGCTTTTTTTCCGATTTTTTTTACTTTCTGCAAAAGATGCCGATTTTCTGCCGTTTTTGGCAGGAAATAAAGAGATTGCTCTCATTATACCATACTTATTTTTAAATTTCAACTGCAAAATGCAATTTTCAGATATTTTTTTGAAAACCCCTTGACAAATCCAAAAAACATGCTATAATATATTTGTTACTGTGCACCGCACCGAGAAAAATCTGATAACATTTTGCTGGAATAGCTCAGTTGGTAGAGCAGCGCATTCGTAATGCGCAGGTCGCGTGTTCAAGTCACGTTTCCAGCTCCATTTTTTTACCTAAATCTCACCAGTGGACAAGAGCGGACAAGCAAAGAGGGCAAGCAAAGAGGGCACAAAGAGGGAAAGCGAACGGACAGGGGGCAATAAGGCCATGTGGAACCATTCTGAACCAGAAGATTCTTTTGGCGAACCGCCAAAGTCGCACACAAAAGGAAAAGGCATTGCTTTTGCACTTGTTCCAACCATTTTGCTGCTGACGGGAATCGGATTCCGAATTGCCCGCACTGCTCAAAAAGCAGAACGTCTGATCAACCATCACGCATCCACTACAGTGACAACAACGGCGGTCACAATGCCAACCAAGCCAGCCCGTGCAGCTGCCAAGCAGGCGGAAACCGAATCGGCAACCGCTGCAAAAACAGCCGCTCAGGATGTTCGCAACGGAATTTATACTTCCGGCGATTATGAAGTAGGGGTTGACCTGCCAGCCGGAACGTATCTGGCGGTCTATGATGGACCTTCCGGAGATCAGAAGTTTGTGATGCAGATTTCTTCCAGTTCTGACCCGAATGATTCCGATGCAGTTTTGACGAGTCAAACATTTCACCCAAATCAGGTTTATTTTCAGGTAATAGACGGGCAGTTTCTGCACATCTCATGGGCAAACTTTTATGATACCGAACAGGTTTCGATTACATTAGAACCATTTGCACATGATGGTATGTACCAAGTTGGAAAAGACATTCCGACAGGCACGTATCAACTGGAACTGGACAAGGGCGAGTATGTTTATCCGGAAACTGCTGGTTACCAGATTTACAGTCAAATGGCTTCTCCGCAGCCGCTCCCCAAATCCAAGGGCAGTTATACGGATTCCATCACTTTGCAGGATGGGGAATATGTACAGTTAGATGATTGTCATTTTCAGCAAAATGCCGGATGATTCCGGTTTTTTGCGGGCGTAGTTTAGTGGTAAAACATCAGCTTCCCAAGCTGAGGTTGCGAGTTCGATTCTCGTCGCCCGCTCCAAATTTTAAGAAGCAGTCCGATTTGTTCGGGCTGTTTCTTTTTTCTCTTTACAAACAACGAAAGACCGCTATCGTTTCCACGCCAAACGACAGCGGTCTTTTTTCAATCCCAAATATGCTTGTTTATTCCCTTGTTTTTGATGATTCTATTTTTCTTTCTTTTCAATCGCCATATTCCGCAATTTGCATTTCTGCCCCGAAAGATTCGATGATTTTCCTGTCTATTTTTCTACTTCAGGGCAGATACTGCATCCCTGCGGTCAGGCTGCTTTCCTCAACTTCTGGAACAGGTGTTGCTGCTTCATCAAACAGAATTTCTTTGAAATAGTCTATCTTCTGAAAATCTGCTCCGACTGACTCTCGTTTCAAAGCGATCCACTGTTCCATATCAATCAAATAGCGTGTGATACTGCCGTCTTCATATTTCCCGACCAGATAGCAATCTCGGTTCAGATAAGAAACCGTTCCAAATACAAACAAATTCTGGGGGACAACGACTCCTTCCAAATCTTCGCTGCGTGCCGAAAATTCCTGTCCCAAATAAAAAATGCCATCTTCAAAAATAGTTCCATCCGCCAACATATTGACGGCTGTATCATAATTCGTCCATTCGTCCGTACCAGCATCTAAAACCGTATAGCACTGCAAATCCGGATAAATGGTATACCAGTTGTTTGCTGTCCAGACCTGTTCCATGGAAAGTTTCTGCTGATTCGCATAGATGTATTCCCACGTTTCCGCTTCCCTGCTGTCGCTCTGTGAATCCGGCGGTGGCTCTACAGTCCGAAGAACATCTTTGGTTCTAGTTGCCAAATCAATCTGAAAGGTCGTCAGGCTGCGAATTTCCTCGATTGCTCCTGTTCCATCGGATGACATCCCTATGTAGGAATCCACCAGCGAACCAGAAACCTGCCGAAAGGAAAACGGCTGGTCTAATAGCTGTGCCTGTAAATCCTGCATGGTTGTATTTTTTGGGTCACTCTCATCAATTGCAGTTCTGCCCAGCAGTTCCCCTGTTGCAGAGGCGATGTTTTCCGATGCATTCCCATCCTGTGTATTGGGTACAACTGCATGAGAAGCGGCAACTTCTGAGAGCATTTCCGTTAAAATTTCTGGTGTACTGAGAAAATAAGCCTGTCTGTCCAACAAATCCATTTTCCATACACCATCTCCAACATCAAAATACAAAACGCCAGAGAAATCCAGACAGTCAGAAGAAATCGTAATGGCATAATCCCATGTAAACCGGTCGGTCATCTGTACCTGTTCTTCTGGTACATCTGCATCCGAAAAAAGTCCGCTGCTAAAATTGATGCTGTCCGCATTGTTCTGCAAAAAGGTAAACAGTGGCAAAAGTTCCTCGTTGGTGTAGTTTTCATAGGTGCGTTCTGTAATCTGGTCTTCATCCAAAAAAGTAAAGCTGCCGGAGGAAATCCAGTTTTCTATGATTGGATAATCTTTAAACGTTCGCACAACGTCCGGAACAGAAACAAACAAATACTGCGTTCCGTTCCATTCCGCTGCCACGACCGATTCTTCTATGGTTGCTGTGTCTTTCAAATAGACCTGATAAACTGAAACAGTCGTTGCTCCGTCTGCACCCATTAGCGAACCTTCGCCCAATGTGTCTTGTACTTCTACCCTGTCTGGATTGACAACCGCCATTTCCTGCAAATTCTGTCCCTGATACTGCAAAACAAGTGATTGGGTTGCTTTTGGTGTTTCAGATGCTTCCGGAGTGGATTCTGAAGAGGGGACAAAAACTTGTTCATCGTGTTTCAGATGATAACCAATCACCGTTCCCATACTCAGCAGAAAGACGGCTGCAACCACACCGCCGGAGAGTTTCTGCCAGGAACAGCGGATGCGTTTGGGTGGCGGTGGTGCAGTTGTGGTGTGCAGGGTTTGAATCGAACGATTCGGCTGCTGCTCGGCAAGAGAGGCTGCTTCTTCTGCATGAATCCGCTGTTGCAGTCGCTGCACCACGGCTTCCGGCGGCTGCATCTGTTCAAACATTCGTTCACATTGCTTTTTATCCATCGACTGTTCCCTCCTCTTCTTGCAGTTGCGTGCGTAGTTGTTCTCTGCCCCGGAGCAGCTGCATCCGAATTGTTCCAGCCCGTTTTCCCAACAACCCTGCAATTTCTTCTGTCCGATACCCCGCAAAGTAATACAGATACAGCACATTTCGATACATGGGCTTGAGACTGCAAAGTGCCGCAAACAATTGATTATCCTCTGGCAAATCAAACAATACCGGCAGCGGCGTGGTGTCCGTCAGTGGAACGGTTCGCTTTCGGTAAGTACTGCCCGTGATTTTCTTGCAGTAATTGCAGGCTGTCCGAATCAGCCATGCTTTCCGATGTTCTTCTTCTCGAAATATTTTGTTTGCCTGAAAATAAGCAAGAAATGTTTCTTGAAAGACATCCTCTGCATCTGCTCGATTTCCGCCAGTTCCCATCAGTGCAATGCCATAGATGAGCTGCTGATAGATTTGAATCACCTGCTGAATCTCCATTGGCTGCACCGCTTCTTCCGGCGAGATGCTTTGCGAGATCTGCAACATATCACTTCCCCCTTTCACCTACAACTACAAGTTCCGACACAAAATGTCACACAATCTGCAAAAAAATTTTTTCAGCGATTACAAACAAAACAGGGAGCGTTTCTCCTGTAAAAAACAACTCCCTGTTTTATGTAATTTTTTAAAAGCCTGCTTTTTTTAATTCATCCTGAAAAGCGGGTCTTCGTGGAAATTTTTCCCGCAATTCCTGTGCCAGCACCTGAGCAGCAATCGGGCTATCCTTTGAAAACTTCTTCAACTTCTGGCAGACCGCTGCATATTCCGAGCGATTTGCTGCCGCATCCGCCTCTTCCCAAATCCAATCTTTGTATAATTCTGTTGCCCGTTCCGCAAAGGGACTGCATTTTAAAGCACTAAAATACAGCAGCAAGTCAGACGGGTCTTTCTCGCAAGCTTCTGCCATCAAGTCCACTCGATTTTCTGCTAATAGAATTTTGCGATACACCTTGATGGGAGCTTCTTTTAACAGTTGTTCGATTTTTACAGATTTCAAATCGAACGGAATCAACGATTTCCACTCTTCATAATAATCTGGTTCGCCACCTTTCAACAACGCTTCGCAAACATCCGCCAGCTTTTCCCGTTCTCCTGTTCTGTGATAGCAGTGATAGCGACATTTTTGCCACTCCTGCAACAAGCCCGGCAATGCTTGGTTTTCATATTCTCCATCCAGTGCCAGCCGTTCCACTGTGCTTTCATCTCCTGCATCAATCGCATTTTGAATTGCCATCCGGCGATATTCTGGGTTAGAAAGATGCCGGTTGATGAAATCGTTCTGTTCCTGCGGTGTTCCATATCGTTTGATAATTTGAAACTGCTGTTCTGCCAGTTCTCTTCTTTCATATTCCGTCGAAACAGCTTGCTGATATTGCAGAAACTCTTCCAACTTTTTTCGATATTCGGGCAAGGCACACAAACACAGCAACGATGAAAATACAAAATGTTCTCCGCTAAGCTTGTCTTTGTGAAATGCATGCAGCAAAGATTGATACACAGCTTCTATTGTTTTGGGGTCTTGCCGATTTACAACGCCCTGTACAATGTTCAAAATGGCATCTGAACAATCTGCAATGCTTTCATATACAAGCCAATCCGATTCGCAGCTTCGTTCCTCTAATTTCATTTCCAACAGCTGTACGATGTCTAAAATTGCCTGCACCTTTTTCACATCATCCGCCCAATCCTGCAGGGATTCCAACAGAAATGTAATGGTTTTCTGCAATTCTTTCCACGTTATGCTATTGGAGAAAAAGCGGTTGCAAGTGCGGTTCAGAATGACAAGAAATTCTGTTTCCTGCAACTGTTTTGATACACGCAGTTGCAAATAGTCCCAAAATCCCCGATTTTCCTTTGCATATTCCATCATCCATGCAATCAGTTCTGTTTTCTCACAAGCAGCCAATTGTTCTGGCAGAGCCTGTTTCTGTTCCGGTTCTTCCACGAACGGAGTATATTCTTCCTGTTCCCGCAATGCATATAAAACCGCTGCCTCATGCTTACAAAATTCTTCCCAATCATAAGGGCAATCACAGGAAATATCAGAAATTTCACCGTTTTCTTCCAGTTCTACAAACACGGTATAGATTTGGCTGCCCTCTACTTCTGCTTCATAATATCCTTCTTCGATGCGATCCAGTGTGATCACATGATGATTTTTGTAGTATTCTTTCCCACGCTCTAAAATTCTCGGGCTGAAATATTCTTCAAAATCTGTTATATTCATACTTATTTTTCTCCCTTCTGTTTCATCGGTTCTGCGGATTCTATATGCTTCTGTCCAATTCGATTATAAGCAAAGCTGATACCGAAACACAACAGCCCGCAAATCAAAAATGCTCCTGCCCATAATAGCGGTGTCTGATAGGACAAATCCAACAACAGCAGCTTACACAAAAAGACCATCATTGCAATCAAGCTATAAATTCGCAGTCCTTTCTGATGAAAACGGAATCCCACCAACAGCATACCAAACGAAAGCAAGGTTAAAAGACCACTACTCCATGCAGCTCGCTGGAAAAATGCACCGCTGACCACTGCCCCCAGCAAGGTCATGCGAATACCAAGGTATACACCGACACCATTTCGATTCGGATACTTTCGCAGCAAATACGACACATTCAACAGGAAAATCAAAACGACAAATGCAGCCAGCAAAATCGTATCCCATGGAATAACGGTCACTACATCGTTTCCCGTCTGCCGAAACAGCGAGCCGATTGCATGCCAAAATGCTGTAACTGACCGGAACAAGCCCTCCAGCAGCAGCAAACACCAGCCCTCTACCATCAGCCAGCCCGTTACACAAAGCGATAGAATTTCCATGCCTCGATGGGAACAGCAATGGCGAAGATACAAAGTCACAGCAATGTCAATGGCAACCCATGCACCATACTGCAAAGTGATATCATCCAAAACGGAAATTTTCGACAGAATCAGACGAATGCCAAACAAAAACAGCACATATCCCAGATACAAGCAGCTATTTTGCTTTCGTACGTGCCACATCACAAACAGAGCTGCTTCCAACAGCACCCATCCCAGCAGTGCCGGAAAAATGGACAACGGCAGCAGCCACAGAAATGCGAAAATACTGCAAATACACGCCATCAGATTTCGCAGAGCGGATTCTTCCTGCTTCCGGTCATAGAGCATCCAGATTGCAACCGCAGTCAGAGCAGACAGCAGATATTTTCCGGTATTCCAAAACGGAAAGAACCACTGTGCCTGCAACTGCACCAGCAGCAGCCCCGACAGTGCTGTAAAAAAATATCCAACTCCGCTTTGCTCTGCCGGACGCATCCGCATGCGATACCAAATCAACTGTGCCAAAGTGTACAGCATCAAAAGAATGCCCTCTGCAAGCAATAGCCCAAACATCGGCGTATGCATCGCTCTTCGCAATGTCACTGTAAACAAAACTGTGAGAATCAGCAGAGAAATCGCATTGCAAAGCAAAGTAGACAGCTGGCAAGCAATTCCGATTCGACGGTCTGCGAACTGATAAAGTGCCGACACCAACACGAAAAAGAAAAAAATCAATCCGGTTTCCAGTGCGTTCAGCTGCCGAAACGCAAACAACAACGACAATACGATTCCGCACTGTCCAATCAAGCGGAACAAAGGCACGCTTTTTCGGGACATCCAAAGCACAAACACTGCCCAGAGCAACAGCATTCCATACATCGCCCATTTTCCAACTACAGAAAAATACCAATAACTCAGGAGAATGGACAAATAGAGAATGCCTGCTCCGCATCCGGCAACGCTCAGGAAAAAGTAGGGATATTTCTTTTTAGAAATCCCGTAAAGCCCAGCAGCGGAAACGCCTGCTCCAATGACGAACAACCCAACCATCTGCAAGATACTGGGCAAAAATGCATATCCAATGAGAATCGCTGCAAAGATGAAAATCGAAGCAAGAATCCCCATGACAATTTTCCCGAACTTCTGCTCGGTATCCATTCGCTGCGGTGGCGGAACAGATTGCATGGTTTGTGCCTGTGATGTCCACGAGGCATTCTGTTGAAAAGAAGGCGGAGGCGGTGTAGGCTGCGTGGTCTGCATCGGCGGAATCTCCGGAGCCGGTGGCGGAATGGTTGGTGGTGTTTCCTGCTGCGGTATGGTGGGCGATACAGTCGGCTGCGAGGATGCAGGTGCATTCTTTTCCTGCAACGCCTGTTCCAGCTGAGCAATTCGCTGCTCTAACCGCTGCACTTTTTCTTCTTCTGGCGACAATTTTGTCCCCTCCTGTCTATTTTTTAAGAAAAGTATAACATAGTTTCGGTTCTCTGTCAACGAACATTTCATATTCAGAAGCATCCAGCAAAATCGCTCGAAATACCGTTTCCCTGCACGCTTGTCATCCAAATTCTCCCTTTTGTTGCAGCATCTTCCGTCATCCCTGAAAAAAATCTGGTTTCTTTGCAAATAAGACTTGAAAAAAAAAGAAAAATCCGCTATACTATAATAGTAAATTGCTGACATAGTATCCCCTGTGTCACACAACGAGAGAGAAAGGACGAAACAGGGAAATGGGTGAAATTCTTGTAACTGGCGGTGCAGGGTTCATTGGAACACATACTTGTATTGCTCTTTTACAGGCGGGGTATTCGGTTGTCATTCTGGATAACCTTTGCAATGCCAAACAAGAAAGTCTGCTGCATTTGCAGGAGATTACCGGAAAATCCATACCATTCTATCACATGGATATCCGCAACGCTGACGGTCTGCGTCAGATTTTTCAAACACATCATATTTCTGCCGTGCTGCACTTCGCCGGACTGAAAGCAGTTGGCGAATCGGTACAGCAGCCACTGCGATATTATCAAAATAACATTGGCGGTATGATGACATTATTAGAGGAGTTACAGAAAACCGACTGCCGGACACTGATTTTTTCTTCTTCCGCTACGGTATACGGAACACAACATACTGCCCCCTATGCGGAAACCGTCACACCACTTTCCGCAAGCAATCCCTACGGGGAAACAAAAATCATCAGCGAACAACTCTTACAAGACCTCTGTCAGGCAGATTCCGACTGGCACATTACAGCACTCCGCTACTTCAATCCAATTGGAGCACATGAAAGCGGATTGCTGGGAGAAGAGCCGCATGGTATTCCGAGCAACATTGCCCCTTATTTAGCACTGGTTGCAAGCGGTCAGCTGCCTTATTTTCGAGTCTATGGCAACGATTATGATACCCCAGACGGTACTGGTGTTCGGGACTATGTCCATGTCATGGATTTGGCAGAAGGACACGTTTCTGCCCTGCAATACAGCATGCAGCACGCTGGCTTCTCGGTATTCAACTTGGGAACAGGCAGCGGTTGCAGTGTATTGGAACTGGCAAATATGTATGAAGCCGTCAGTGGAAAGCCAATTCCCCTGAAGATTTTTCCACGGCGTGCCGGAGATGTGGCAACGTCTTATGCTGATGTATCCAAAGCCAAAACCGTGCTGGGATGGACGGCGAAACGAAACCTTCAGCAAATGTGTGCAGACAGCTGGCGGTTTATCCAAAAACAAGCTCAGAAAGGAGCGGATTCCAAATGATTAATAATATTCATTACGAAGAAGCCTTAAACAATATCTTGATTGTCGTCATTGCAGCAGCAGTGGTGCTGGTACTGGTCATGTTGCTGGGGTCGAAAAAAAGCCGATTCCGGAAAAAGCTGAGTACATTCTTTGCAGATGATACGGTTGGAACGGCAAAACATCCGATGGAATTTAACCGGGAATATTACATCACCGGAGAAAAGAATATGCGGAAGCCTGCCAAGACGAAGGGGGCAACCCGAACTGAAATGGTCATGCTGGTGCAGAAAGTAGATGAACGCCGGCGTACGATTGACCCAAATGGTACATCGAAACTGTACAATGAATACTATGAATTGATTTTCAAGACCCGAAAAGGTGAAATTTTACATATCGTCACCACAAAGGTGGTCTATAAAGAAGTGCCATTCAATCAGCAGGGTTCTTTGACGTTCCGTGGAGAACAGTTCGTGAAGTTTAAGTATCTCGGCGGAGAAATCACAGAGGCAAAAACGCATTATAATGCAGAAGTCATCAACAAGTAAGGAGTCTTGATTCAGATGGGGTTATTTGGTGCTCTCAATAAAATGTCTGGGTATTCTGCAGAAAACATGAACAAGGTATTTGATGAATTCCTGCCTGTAATGGATTCCAAGGCAATTTGTCCAATTGGCATTTCCCTGAAAGCCAAAGGGCTTTTCTCCTCAAAGCCGATTGCTTCTGGATTTGCAACGATTACAAATACCAGTCTTTTTGTTATCTATACGATGATTCCCATCAAAGGCGTTGCGATTTATGATTTCCGCAATGCAAAAAAGTTAGTCATCCGCAATCAGATTGCCAATCAAAAAGTGATTGATGCGAAATTGTTGAATCTTCGCACGCAGGAATTTGAGGATGTCTGCCTGCAAACTGCCCCGAAAATCAACGGCTTTCCGCAACAGGAAACGAACCTCAATCAAATGCTTGCAATCTTAAAGCCGTATTTGACAGAATAAAAAATAGAACAGCGTCTGCTCCCGAAAAAGGAACAGACGCTGTTTTGTTTTCCATCAAAAATTTGCTCAATATGGCACAACAACCGTATCACAAGTATCATTATCATCACTGATGGTATGATAAGTTACAACTGCCTCGGTATCTTTCCAGGTAATCCAATAGGAAACCCCGTTGGAATAGACTGCATTTCCATCTGCATCTTCGCTCCAAGTGCCATATTTTGTAAATGGCTGGTATCCATCATCTGTTCCGCCACTTCCAATCAACGTTTTTTCAACGCCATCTGCATCGCAGCGATAAACAGAAACCGTTCCGCTGAACAAATCCGAGTTCTGTAAAACAACAAGGCTGTGTTTCTGATCGGGAGCATCATAATACAGCCAGTCCGCTTCATCTTCCGATGTTTCCCCAAACACTATGAATCCAGCTTTTTCCACTTCTGAAAGCTCTGCCCGTCGAACCGCAGCAAATGCCAGATAATTGGTCAGCTGTTTTCCGCCTGCCTGCTGATAAGAGAGCAGAATTGCCAAAGCCTGATTCTTTTGAATTGCCGTATATTCCAATGGTGCTGCATTTCGCAATTGGAACGAATGAACCACCAAGGTGGATTCCGCAAAAAAAGCATCGTCATATTGCTGTAAATATTCCGGTATCTCATCCGGCTGTAAAATCGTTTCTAAATAGGTTTGCAGTTCCTCTGTGGAATCAATACGAGTTTCTGACCCATCAGAAAAAGCATCATTTCCGGTAACGGCACACCAATTCAAAGTGACCTCCGGCGTGACAGATTGCCATACGACTTGTTCATGATCCTGCATCTTTGGAATTGCCACCTGCATCCATGCAAATTGCTGGATTCCCGTTGGTTTTTCTTTTTCCCAGATACAACCATAGGAAACCTGCAAGGTTTTTGCATCTGCACCTGTAACCTGACAGGCATATGCCTTCATTGTTTTTCCCATCGGTTTCAACAGCAAAACAGACTCCGCAAAAAAATCGGCATCGTATCGTTCACAGAACGTTTCCCGTTCTGATTCCGTGGTGTATGGGGTCAGATAAGCGGTCAGTTCCTCCACAGAATGAATCTCCACTTCCGGCGGCACGACTCCGGCAGACGATGTGGACAGAATATCCGTTCGATACTGCTGTGTAACCTGCTTTTGCTGCAACAGTATCTGTTTTAAAAGGCAGAGGTCAACAATGTTCACCTGTGCATCTAAATTCAGATCCCATGCAGATTGTTCTTCCGGCATCTCTCCGACTGTTTTTTGTCGCAGCAAATACAGCTGCATGGAAACCAGATCGGACAAGTCAACCGTTCCATCCTGATTGCAATCTCCAACCAGAACGGTTTTTGGCGTTTTCACTTGTTCCGATAACGTTTTCGCCTGTGCAGAGATTCCCAGACCAGAAGTTGCCATTGCAGCACTCAATACCAGTGCAGCGATTTGTTTCTTGTTCATGTTTCGACACCCTTTCTAAATGATTCTTTTTTCATAAATAAAAATCCAATTTAATTATAACAAATTAGACCGCTTTGTGTCAATTGTAAAATACAAAAAAAGTGTGAACATTTTATATTAAAGCAGCATCTGTCCCCTGAAAAAGGAACAGATGCTATTTTTTGAATCGCTTTCACAAATATGTACTTCTATTTTTCCCTGCATTTCAACTCTATGCATGTCGATAAAATTGCAGGAAAAATGTCTGGAACATCTCCGGAATATATGCATAATGATTGGAATCCGCATAAATTTTGCATTCTGCTGTTGTAACACCATCTGCTTTCAGCCGTCCCATAAGATGTGTGATACCCTCTAAAGTAGAATCATTTTCTCCATAATAAGACGCATAATCTGCATCTTCCTGTTCACCGCCACACACATATAGCGTTTTGTTGAAACTTGTATTCCGGTTAAAATAACCATATTCCGTCTGATATTCTGGTGGGTTCGATTCACTTTCCAGAAAATAAGGTGACCAGAACGCCGGACTGCCGATGATATAATACTGAAACGGCTGATTTTCAAATAAATCAGACTGAAATGCTGCGTAATGCGTGAAAGTACCGCCAAGAGAATGCCCATATAAAGCAGACTGAGAAAAATCAATGGAATAAGATGCATTCAAATACGGCATTAGGTTGTCTGTGATAAACGATAGAAACAGGTCTTTTTTCTCACAAAAATACGTTGCCCTCACCGCATTATCTGTTCCATCCAACTGGAAATCATATCCAATGCTAACTAAAATGACATCTTCCACTGCTTTTTCCTGCATGAGATTCCAGAGTGCGGGATGATTGCCAAACCGCCATACCCCATCTGTCATGACAAACATGGGATATGTTTTCTCTGCATCAAAATCCGGCGGCAATGTTACATGTATGATAAATGTTGTATCCAGTTCTTCATCATACATAGAAATTTCCTGAACAGAATCTGCAATCGAAGCCACTGCATCCGCATCAAATTCCCATTTGTCTTTGAAATCCTCGCCTGTAGAAATGGTTTCTATTGGCTCTTCTAAGACTTCATATGTTTCATTCATTACACTTTGAAACAGTACCAGCATATCTGCATATGTTTGGTCTGACTCTTCCTGCGTCATTTCCCCAGTTTTCACTTGCTGGTCAAGATAATCCCGATACATCGGCTGGAACGCTTCAAATGTATCTGCATGAATCATTTCTCCTGTATCAGAAGAATAGTCGAGTGCTCCGCCGGTATATCCGTAAGATGGCAGAAATCCTGTGTAATACCTGCCATCAATCAACGCTCCATGAATGGATGTAAACGAATTGGATTGATAAAAATCAACCTGCTTTTGATAGTCTTGCTCTGAAAACTGTTCCTGATGTTCTTCCATCCAATTCAAGTAATCCAAGTTATCCCAGAGTTCTACTTCCACAACTGGTTGCTCCGAAGAACTAGCATCTGCTGTATTCTGCCCCAGCAGGGTCAATGCTCCAACGGAAACACGTTTTTGTTCCTGTTCTGACATCTGATTTTGCAGCGTTCCGATTCCTGTTTTCACTTCTTCTGTTGTGAGAGCAGTTGTCTCTGAATGCTGCTGTGATGTGGTTGCTTGACAAGCACAGAGACTCAACAGGCAACCAATCGCAATCCCAACGGTAAAAATTTTTTTCATGTTTCAAAAATTCCTTTCTCTTGAATGCCCTCTTTCCACAAAAATCCACCATTTTTTATTCCACAACCGTATACATTCCGGCTGCATCATCTTTCAACACGTGTTCCAGAACCTGTTCTACCTTTACTTTCAACGCCTTCTGTCCCATGTTGATTTCAATGACATCGCCCACTTTTACATCATACGATGCACGGGCAACCTTTCCATTTACCAGCACCTTTTCTGCATCACACGCTTCATTTGCAACGGTTCTCCGCTTAATCAGACGGGAAACTTTCAAATATTTATCCAATCGCATCGGTTTTTGCTCCTTTCGCCTGCTGCCAGAATGTTTCGAGTTCTTCCGGCGAACAATCTTTCATCTTCTTTCCTGCTGCGGTTGCTGCCTGCTCCACTTTTGCAAAACGGCGAATAAATTTCTCCGTTGCAGCGGTCAAGGTTTCTTCTGCATCGACATCCAACGCTCTCGCCAGATTCGTACAAGAAAACAGCAAATCGCCCAGTTCTTCCGCAGCTGCATCGGAATCCTTTGCCTGAATGGCTTCCTGCAACTCGGTCACTTCTGACTGCAACTTTGCAAAGGTATCATCTGTATTTGCAAAATCAAAGCCCGATTTTGCAGCCCGTTTTCCGACTTTCTGTGCCCGCATCAACGCCGGCAAAGAAACGGCAACGCTCTCCAGTGTTTCGGTGTATGTGGTCTGTCCCTTGGTCTGCTGTTTGACCTGCTCCCAGCTATTCACAGCTTCGTCGGTATTGCCTGCCTGCACATTGCTGAATACGTGCGGATGGCGGATAATCAGCTTTCTGCAAACTTCGTCACAAACATCATCAAAATCAAAGTTGCCCTGCTCCCGTTCCATCTGTGCATGGAAGACTACCTGCATTAAAACATCGCCCAATTCTTCCCGCATCAAGGCAGTATCGTTCTTGTCAATCGCTTCAATGACTTCATAAACCTCTTCAATAAAGTTCATGCGGATGGATTCATGGGTCTGTACCTTGTCCCACGGGCAGCCATCCGGCAATCGCAACATCCGAATGACTTCGATTAAATCGTTGATATCATAGCGTTCTTTCTGTGGATATGTCATCATGATTTCTGTTCCTCTCTTTCGATTGATTCTGTAAAAAATCAAACAGGACAGTACGAAACTGTCGCCGTGCTGTCCTGTTCTTCCAATCGAGCCAGATTTTTTAATCCCATTCGATTTCGTCTTCTGTTGTCCTCAGAATCTGATAAATCTGTTCCGGATGTGACAATAATGCATTAAACAAATCAGCAAGCTGCATGGCTTTCCGATGATTCTCCGGGGTTACTTTATCATAATAAGCCACATACATACCAGCTTCTGAATCCGATTCCAACCCCTCCAATAGATTGGGTGCATACTTTCCCAAATAATATTGAAAGAAAACCGCCCAGTTTTCCCCGTTCATATATGCTTCTTCCTGAATTTCCTGCATCATTTCCCCGATTTGCAGCACAGCATCCTGCTGAACATCCAAAGAAATTTGAATGCCATCTTCATTCGATAAAACAGTTACCAAATCCTGCATGTTCTTTCTCCTTATCGAGCGTCTACAAAACCGACTTTGTGATAAACCTTGCTGACAATTCTCTGCGAATATGCCAGTGCCTTGGCTGCACCGTCGGTGTAACACTGCTTTAAATATGCCTTATCGGCAAACAACTTCTTAAATTCATCCTGAATCGGCTGCAAGTGGTCTGCAACGGTTTCTCCAACAGCCATCTTGAAATCCCCGTAGCCCTTGCCAGCAAATTCCTGTTCAATTGCAGCATAATCCTTGCCTGTCAGGCTGGAATAAATCGTCATCAAATTGTTGATACCATCCTTGCCCTCTGCATACCGAACCGTGCTATCACTGTCTGTTACAGCACGCTTGAACTTCCGGATAATCGTATCTCGGTCATCCAGAATCAAGATGCAAGCATTCGGGTTTTCATCAGATTTGGACATCTTCTTTGTTGGCTCTTGCAAAGACATCACCTTTGCACCAACCGGCGGAATATACGGTTCTGGCAGGGTGAAGAATTCGCCATACCGCTGATTGAACCGCTGTGCAATGTTTCTGGTCAATTCCAAATGCTGCTTCTGGTCAACACCAACCGGCACTAAATCGGCATTATATGCCAGAATATCAGCTGCCATCAAAACTGGATAGGTAAACAGACCTGCATTGACATCATCGGCATGCTTGGCACTCTTGTCCTTGAACTGGGTCATTCGGGACAGTTCGCCAAACTGCGTATTACAGCCCAGAATCCAGCTCAATTCTGCATGGGTTCTGACATGGCTCTGAATGAACAGAATCGACTTTTCCAAATCAATGCCGCACGCCAGCAGCAATGCATATGCCTGCAAGGTGTTCTGCCGCAGCTTTGCCGGATCTTGCCGAACGGTAATCGCATGCATATCAACAACACTGTATACACAGCGATATTCATCCTGCAATGGTCCCCAGTTCCGGATTGCACCGATATAGTTGCCCAGTGTAAATGTACCAGTCGGCTGAATGCCGCTGAAAATTAACTTCTTCTTTCCTTCTTCCATTGTGGATACCTTCTTTTTTAAATTTTACTCCATGCGGATGCTTCGCTTACTTGCCAGCGTTGGAACGATCCTTTACCTGTGCGTTCCGCAGTGCACCCATTACTTGCTGATACAGGTAGAAGAATGATTGCATTTCCTTGGATTCGTTCGGCAGGTTTGCCAGCCGCAAATCCTTCTTATAGATACCATTCTTGCTGATGAGATAAATATAGTGATGCTGTGCATTCGGCAGGTCGGTTGCAGTGGTCTTAACCGCTTCCGGCAGCAATCTTGGAGCACTGGCAACAGCAATTCGAGCCGGCTGTGCAACAGTCTGATACTTCTGTGCAGCACCGATGTATTCTGCACCATTGTTGAAGTACAGATTTGCTGCACCGTTGATGTACATTACCAATGTGCCGAGCAGGGTCGGGCTCATCGGCATATCGACAACAACACCATAAATGGTGTCTTTGCTGGTGACCAGTTTTCCGAAAATCTTCGGCGGAAAATGCAGGGCTGTGCCTCTTGTTACGATGTATTTTTCAGTGACCATATAACGGTCGAGTGGAGAATGGTTTGTGGTTGCCATGGTTCAAAATTCCTTTCTAATATGCGTCATGGTGAACGTCAATTTTTTTAGATTTTATTCCGAGAACAGTTCTTTTGTCATTCTGCCGAGAATGGTAATACCGGTGACAATCTGTTCATCGGTCGGTGTGGAGAAATTCAGACGGAACGAAGTGGTCGGCTGGGACTCGTCTACTAAGAATGCGTTGCCCGGTACGACCGCAATCTTATATTCTGAAACTGCCTTCTTGCAAAATTCCGGCATATCGCAGTCATCCGGCAATGTACACCAGATAAACAGACCGCCTTCCGGCTTTTTCCATGCAACTTTCTTCGAGAAGCAAGCCTCCATGGTGTCCGCCATCAGCGTGCATTTATGCCGATAAATCTTCCGCAGTCCTTCCAGATGTTCTTGCAAGTCCACATTCTTCAAAAATTCGGAACACATAATCTGTGCCCAGATATTTGTATGAACGTCAGAAACCTGCTTGCAGACAACGACTTTTTGTACCAGTTCCTTTGGTGCACTCAGATAGCCCACCCGGAAACCCGGTGCTAAAATCTTCGAGAACGAACCTGCATACAGAACTCTGCCCTCTGTGTCCATGCTCTTGAGACTTGGAACGGATTCGCCGGAAATTCGCAGTTCGCCATACGGGTCATCTTCCAGAATGGCAACATTATACTTGCAAGCCAGTTCGTAAATGCCCTTTCTCTTTTCGAGCGAAGTCACCCGTCCAGTTGGGTTCTGGAAATTCGGAATGATATAAATCAGCTTGCAATTCGGTTCGGTTTGCAGGGTGTGTTCCAGTGCAGCTAAGTCCATTCCATCTTCTTCGAGCGGAACAGATACCAGATTGACCCCATAAGAACGGAATGCATTCAGCGAACCGATAAAGCTTGGAGCTTCACAAATCAGGGTATCGCCCGGATTCAGCAGCACTTTACAGGAAAGTTCATTTGCCTGCTGTGCACCGGATGTGATAATCAAGTCATCGGTTTCCGGGGAAAAGCAATGCTTTTCGGTCATCCACTGCTTGAGCTGTTCCCGCAATTCCGGATAGCCCTCTGTAATGCTATACTGCATTGCCATCACGGGATGTTCCCGCAGCAGCTTGCTGGAGAGATCCGCAATCAGTTCGGTTGGAAATGCTTCCGGAGCAGGGTTCCCTGCTGCAAACGAAATCACCCCCGGCATACTCGTAAATTTTAAAATTTCCCGAATCGCAGAAGGCTGTAATTTTGCGACATCATTTGAGAATTGAAATTGCATCGAAAGTCATCCTTTCTCCTTTGAAAAAAATGAATCGCAGCCATCTGCACCGTGTGCAGATTCTGCATTTTATTATTATAGCACATATTTTCTGATTCTGCAACATAATTTTTAAGCAGACCGACAAAAAATCACGGAACAGGGATTTCCTGCCACCGTTTTCATGCAAAGGAGATACTTTTTTTGAAAACACAGACATTTCTAAAAGGTTCTTTTATCTTATTTTTCTCCGCTCTCATCACGAAAGCTCTGGGGGCACTCTTTAAAATTCCGCTGACCATGCTGCTCGGCGGAGTGGGGATGGGATATTTTGGATGTGCCTATGGGCTATTTCTGCCCATCTATGCCCTTTCCATCACAGGACTTTCTACAGCGGTCGCCTCTCTGGTTGCAAAGGAACACGGTGCAGGGCATATTCAGAACGTCCGGAAAATTCGCCGAACCGCACGCCTGCTCTTTGCTGGAGTGGGGCTGCTGCTCAGCGGATTCATCTGGTTGTTTGCAGTGCCGTTTGCCCGTTCCACGGCTGCGGATGCTTCCGCAGCCTATGCCATTCGGATGATGGCACCAGCCGCCTTTTTTGGTTGTCTGGCAGCCGTGGAACGGGGCTATTATGAGGGGCTTTGTAACATGTACCCGACTGCCATTTCACAGGCAGTGGAGTCCATCGCAAAAGTGGCGTGTGGTTTGCTGTTCAGTCACTATGTCTTTACGCATGAAACGCAGGTACTCGCCTATTTTCCAGCTGGCACGCCGATTCTTCCCATTGCAGCGGCAGCTGCTGTTCTGGGCGTTACGCTTTCCACTGCCTGCGGCGTCTTGTATTTCTTTTTCCGCAATCTGGGCGGCGATGGGCTGCCAAAGGCTGTATCTTCCTCCGCTTCACTCTCGATTGGCTCGCTCATGCGGTCGCTGTTTCAAATCATGCTGCCGGTTGCATTGGGGTCATTCGTCACAAATCTGACTTCCCTGATTGACTTGTGCACCATGATGCGATGTTTCGACCATTTACAGCAGACACAAGCAGCTGCACTCTTTCAAAAGTTCGGAGCAGTTGCAGCAGAAAGCACGTTTCCGGCATTGGTTTACGGAGCATTTTCCGGCATGGCTCTGACGGTATTCAACTTAGTGCCATCCGTCACCAATATGTTTGGGAAATCTGTTTTGCCGTGTGCTGCACAATCTTGGGCAAAGGGACAAAAAGAAGCTGTCCAGAAACAGTTGCAATCTGTTCTGTTTTTAACAGCACTGATTGCACTTCCAGCAGCTGGCGGATTGTTTTGTCTGTCCGATTCCATTTTAACGCTGCTCTATCCGGGACAGGAAACCGCTTGCCGCATTGCTGCGGAATCGCTGCGGTCACTGCTGCCGGGCATGGTGTTTCTCTGCTTTACCATGCCATTATTCAGCATTTTACAGGGCATTGGCAGAGCAGATTTGCCCGTCAAATATATGCTGCCCTGCGTTGCTGTCAAGCTATTGGGAAACATCCTCTTCCTGCAAATTCCAGCATGTTCCCTCTTGGGGGCTGGGCTGTCAACCAGTCTTTGCTATGCTCTGCTGTTCGGCATGACGCTTTTCTCCCTCTGTCGGATGCTGGGGATGTCCCTCCGTGGATTAAAGCCCATTCTTCCACTGTGCTATGCAGCGACAATGAGCATCACGACTGCGTATCTGTTCCGAAATCTGACTCGAGCGATGCCGTTGCCTGTTATGCTGCTGTGCAGCGTCGGCAGTGCGGTTGTGATGTATGGCGTTGTATTATTGTTGCTGGAAAAAACGGCGAACCGCCTGCGAGAGGGGCTTTGCTTCCGAATGGTTTAAGGCTTGCCCGCAGTTCGCCTGTGGCGGAATTTTGCTTTCTCCTGCTCTTTTCATACATTCATTTGATTTGCCAGTTGACAGCATTCCAAAATTACGATATAATATACGGTATGTGAGCAGTTGGAGCTTCAAGCAATCCCACTGCCGGAAATTCATCAAAAAGGAACGGGAACATCGTTATGAAATTAGGTATGGTCGGACTTCCCAATGTCGGGAAAAGTACGTTATTCAATGCATTGACCAATGCAGGGGCAGAATCTGCAAACTATCCATTCTGCACCATCGAAAAAAATGTTGGTATCGTTTCAGTACCGGACAGCCGTCTGGATGAACTGGCAAAAATCTATGAACCGGATAAATTCACCCCGGCAACCCTCGAATTTGTCGACATCGCTGGTCTGGTAAAGGGTGCTTCTAAGGGCGAAGGTCTGGGCAATAAATTCCTCGGAGATATTCGGGAAGTGGATGCGATTGTCCACGTTGTCCGCTGCTTTGAGGATGTCAACATTGTTCATGTTGACGGCAGCATCAACCCGGCAAGAGATATTGAAACCATCAATTTGGAATTGATTTTTGCCGATTTGGATATGTTGAACCGCCGAATCGACCGTGTAAAAAAAGCCCTCAAGGGGGACAAAAAGCTGCAAAATCAGCTGGACTTCCTGGAACAGCTCAAGGCACACCTCGAAGAAGGAAAATCTGCCCGTGCATTTGACATGACAGAAGAAGAACAGGAATGGCTGAAAGAAACACCGCTGCTCTCCGCAAAGCCGGTAATCTATGCAGCAAACCTCTGTGAAAAGGATTTCTCCGGCGATTTGGCAGAACATCCGCATTATCAGACTGTTTGCAAGATTGCAGCAGAAGAACACGCAGCCGTTTTGCCGATTTGTGCAAAAATCGAAGCAGAAATTTCCGACTTGGAAGATGACGAAAAGGAAATGTTCCTCTCGGAAATGGGCTTGGAAGAATCCGGCTTGAACCGTATCATTCGGGAGGGTTACAGCCTGCTCGGATTGATTTCTTATCTGACCGCCGGAAAGCCGGAAGTACGTGCATGGACAATTCGCAAGGGTACGAAAGCTCCGCAGGCAGCCGGAAAGATTCACACCGACTTTGAAAAGGGCTTCATCCGTGCAGAAGTTGTTTCATTCGATGACTTCATGGCATGCGGTGGCTCTATGGCAGCAGCAAAAGAAAAGGGCGTTGTTCGCCTCGAAGGAAAAGATTATGTGATGCAGGATGGTGACATTGTACTGTTCCGCTTTAATGTATAATCCACTGATTTTACAGATACTTTTACTTTAACAGCCTAATCGCAAAAATCGGCTTTCAGAATGCGTTTCTGAAAGCCGATTTTTTGTGATATTCTTCAATTGAACTGATAGGGAACAGTCGGCAAATGGGCGTGTTCCGTTACCATGTTCTGAAAGTCCCGGAAGAAATCCGTATAGAGGTCTTTCGACAAACTTTCTTTCAAGTATACAAACTGAAAATTTCCCCAGAGAAAAAAATCATCCATCTGCAAGCGTTGCAACCGCCGATTCTGAACGTCTTCCCGTACATTGGATTCAAACAGAATCGAAACGCCGATTTGCTGTGCCAACATCTCCCGTATCATCGTAATGCTGTTTACCACAATCACCCGTTCAAAGTCCGTCAGTGCCATGCTGCGAGAATTCAGCCAGTGCATGATAATTTCCCGCAAACCAGACCCCTCCGGCGGCAGCAGTAAGGTTTCCTTTAAAATTGCAGAAACCGACCGCCCATACAATCGGGCTGCAGTGGCTGGGTCAGATACCAACGTCAATTGTTCCTGATGATAAATATGCTGCTCAAAAATCGAACCATTCAAAAAGAACTGCTCCGAAAAAACTACATCCAGCGTTCCATTCGCCAGATTTCCCCGTAGCTGCTGCATATCATCGACCAGAAACTGAAAGTGAATCTCGGCATTTTTCCGAATATAGGCTGCCAGATATTTCGGCACAAACGATTCACTTACTGAGGGCGTCATTCCAATTCGCAGATGCTTTCCGTTCGCCATCTGTTCAATATAGGATTCAATCTCTTTCTCGTTGGTCATAATGCCAACTTCTTTTTGATAAAGATATCTGCCCTCTTTCGTCAGTTTCAGGTTTCTGCCCTCAAAATAAAACAAATCACATCCATAATGCTGTTCCAATGCTTTGATATGCTGGCTGACAGAGGGCTGAGAGATGTGTAATTGTTCTGCTGTTTTGGTATAGCTTCTGGTTTCACACAGAGAAATAAAGGTATAAATCCGATAATCCAACATCACACAAGCCCCCTCTCACCTTGCTTGAACTTGCTTTCCGGAATGTTATCGGTGAATCTCCATCCCTCAAAGTTCCTGTTCAACCCATTCCGACCGCTGCGGTCGACACATCAGTGCATAAATCGCATCTTTTGGATTTCCGCCATGGAATAACACTTGGTTCAGCTGTTCGGTAATCGGCATCGAAACGCCCATCTGCTGGGACAGTGCATAGGCAACTTCACAGCAGTGATAGCCCTCTACTGTGCCAACCTGCTGCACGGCTTCTTCCGGCGAAACGCCTTCCCCAATTAAAATGCCTGCTCGGCGGTTACGGCTGTGCATACTGCAACAAGTTACAATCAGGTCGCCAATGCCAGAAAGTCCAGCAAAGGTTTCCCGCTGTCCGCCCATCGCAACCCCTAGCTTTGTGATTTCATGCATGCCTCTTGTCATCAGGGCTGCTTTTGTATTATCTCCGCAGCCCAATCCATCACAAATACCAGCACTCAGGGCAATGATATTTTTCAGAGCACCGCCCACTTCACAGCCAATGATGTCCGAATTGCGATACAGTCGCAGCGTTTCACTGCTCATGGTTTTCTGCACATATTCCGCCGCCTGCAAATCTTTAGAGGCAGCCACGACCGTTGTCGGTACATTCCGTGCGACTTCCTCCGCATGGGATGGGCCTGTAATCGTGACAATTGGCAGGTGTGGCAGTTCCTCCTGCAAAATCTGGCTCATGGTGTAATGCGTTCCGGCTTCCAAGCCCTTTCCCGTATTGACAATGACCATTGGTGCATGCAGGTAAGGGGCTGCTATCTTTGCGGTGGCACGCAGGAACGAAGACGGAATGCCAAAGATAACCAAATCCGCCCCAGAAATCGCAGATTCTAAATCTGCGGTCAGCGTAATTTCAGATGGAATCGGAACGCCCGGCAATTTTTGCTTGTGCTCGCCATCTCGCCGAATGGCTTCCAGTTCTTCCGGAAACTTCGACCAGACTTTTACAGCGTGTCCGCTGCGATAAGCGGACAGTGCCAGACTCAGCCCAAAACCGCCAGAACCTAAAATGGTGATGTGTTCCATAGACATGCTCCTCTCTGTCAAGATTTTGGTTTGGTTGCGTCCGCAGAACGATGAAAGGAAAACCGGTTTTCTGTCCCATTTTTCAAGCGTTCCATATTTGAGCGGTGCATAAAGATGACCCATCCGCCCATCAGGGCAGCCATCGCTGTATTCACCAACTGATACCACAGCGGCAGGGGTTCTGCCCGAAAATGCTGCATCAAAAACGTAACAATCGGACAACATCCGGCTGCAATCATCGAACTGAGCGAAACATATTTTGACAAAATCAAAACAATTGCAAATACGCCGATTAAAATGCAAAATACTCGCCAGTCAATGACTAGAAAAACCGATACGCCAACCAGCACACCTTTTCCGCCCTTGAATCCATAATAGAGCGGAAACACATGTCCCAAAATCGCAAAAATACCGGCGATATAACCGACCAGCTGCAAATCTTGGGCATCTGTAAAGCCCACTTGCAGCAAATGAAAAATGCCCTTGCTCAGCAATACGGCAACGATTCCTTTGCCCAAATCACCAATCAGGGTCAGGGCTGCACAGCCCTTTCCAAAACAACGCAGTGTATTCGTCAATCCGGCATTATGGCTGCCGTAATCTCGAATATCTTTCTTCTGAATCAGTTTTCCTACAATAATCGCAGAATTACAGCTGCCCAACAGGTAGGAAACGACAGCTGTCAAGAGAATTGCAATGACAAGCATACTCCTGTCCTTCCTTCCGATTGGTTATGACTGGTCATCCCGATTCCGTTCCCGTACGACAAACCGCACCGGCGTTCCGGTCAGACCGAATGAAGCTCGAATCTGGTTTTCGAGATACCGCTGATAGGAGAAATGGAACAAATCTGCCCGATTCACAAAGACTACAAACGTCGGCGGATTCGTAGACGGCTGTGTCATATAATAAATCTTCAGGCGGCGACCTTTATCCGATGGTGGCTGCACCCGTGTGGTTGCATATGCCAAAATATCATTCAGTGTACCAGTGGTAACACGGATGGAATTCTGCTGGTAAACATCTTTAATCATGCCGAACAGCTTAGAAACACGCTGTCCCGTCTTTGCGGACAGGAACAGGAATGGCACATAAGACATAAAGCTAAAATGTCCCCGCAGTTCTTCTTCAAAGTTCTGCATGGTCTTTCCGTCTTTTTCCACCAAATCCCACTTATTGACGACAACAATGGACGCTTTTCCCTGTTCGTGTGCATATCCGGCAACCTTGGAATCCTGTTCGGTAAAGCCTTCGGTTGCATCAATCACAATCAGACAAACATCTGCCCGGTCAACTGCCATATAGGCACGCAGGACGCTATACTGTTCAATTTTTTCCGTTACCTTGGATTTTCTCCGGATTCCGGCGGTATCAATCAGGACGAACTTGCCCTCTTCATTTTCCACAGTTGTATCCGTTGCGTCACGGGTTGTTCCGGCAACATTCGACACAATCACACGCTGTTCCCCAGCAATGCGGTTGACCAGAGAAGACTTGCCGACATTCGGTTTCCCAATAATGGCGACCCGAATCGCATCGTCCTGTTCTTCCAGTTCCGATTCTGGCGGCAGAGCATCATAGACCGCATCCAGCATATCACCGCTGCCATGACCATGTTCCGCAGAAACCGGAAACGGATCGCCCAGTCCCAGATTATAGAACTCATAGAGTTCCATCGGCGGTTCACCGATTTTATCACATTTATTGACTGCTAAAATAATGGGTTTTCCGCTCTTTTGCAGCATGTTTGCAACCGCACTATCATCCGCTGTGACACCACAGCGAACATCTGTCACCAAAATAATGACATCTGCCTGTTCAATGGCAAGCTGTGCCTGTTCTCGCATCTGCTTCAAAATCACATCTTCTGTGGTTGGCTCAATCCCGCCTGTATCCACAATCATAAAAGCACGGTCCCGCCATTCACATTTTGCATAAATGCGGTCACGGGTTACGCCCGGCGTATTTTCAACAATGGAAAGCCGCTTTCCAATCAGCTTATTAAACAAGGTCGATTTTCCGACATTCGGTCTGCCGACCACGGCTACAATTGGTAATGCCACTGGCATCCACTCCCTTCCGTTTTTTCGATTGCTTTTGTGCTGATTTCATATTTCAATCCACGGTCAGTCATTTTGCGGAGTCTGACCGTGTTTCACTATATGTCAGTGGGGATACCGATTGCACGCCGTCCACCACTGCCGTTTCGGTTCTTTTTCATAATTCCTCTTCTAGCTTTGCTTATACGGAGAAGAAGGAGATTTCTTCCTTTATTTGTTGAAAAAAAGGAGAGGCGAAACCATTCCGCCTCTCCCCCTCAACGTAGGTTGCTTATTCAGCGTCCATCTTCAATACAGCAACACCCTTATAATATCCGCAGTTCTTGCAGACCTTATGCGGTGCTTTGTATGCTCCGCAATGATCACAAGTTGTCATTGCCGGTGCATCCAGCTTCCATACAGCAGAACGTCTCTTATCCCGTCTTGCCTTAGAAACCTTTCTCTTCGGTACAGCCATCGTTGGCACCTCCTTTTTCCTTCAGACAGTCGCAGTCTGTGACGTTTCGGTCACATCCGCAAATATCGCACAAACCCTTGCAGTCCTCCCGGCAAAGCAACTTTGTCGGCAGCATCAGCAACAAGTCTGAGATTGCTGTCTCATTCAAATCTATCTTGTCATTTTCAGCGACCAAATAGGCATCATATGCCGGATTGTCACTGTGTAATGACGGTACAACGGTGTGAGAAAATGTATACGAAAAGGAAGGGGTAAACGGCTTGAGGCAACGGTCACAGACCGCATCCAAACGGCAGGACACCTGATAATTCAAGGTCACAATTCCAGCACGATTTACGAATTCGCCTTCTACAGCAATCGGCTCTGCAAATGTATATCCATGTACATCTTCCAACTCCGAAAGCGGGATGGAATACGAGACCGGCAAATGCATTCCGGTTACCTGAAAGATTTCCCGAAGCTGTAATTTCATAGTCTTTTCCTGTCTTTCCTTTCACACACTGCAACAATCATTATATACTACTTCTGCGTCAATTGTCAAGCTTTTTTTTCAAAAACCTGTAAAAAGCTGCTTAGTCCAAGAACTTTGTTACGCTGGACGGCAGTTCTGCATTGTCAGCGGAAACAGTAAATGCAACGGTTACATCTTCGCCAGTCAGCTTGTCCAGCTTGCCCAGCATCAGACCGAATTCATCGAAATCAGCACCAGCAATCCGGAAAATACCGTCTACGAAGATTTCCTTGATGTCGTAGTTGCCAGCCAGCATACCAGCAACGAAGCCATAGAATGCTGCGAAGCTGTCGATTGCGAACTGTTCTGCGTCACACCATCTTACCTTGTAGCTGATGGAACGGCGGAGGGTTTCTCCCTTTTCCACGCAAACGAGGCATCCGTTGGTGTCCTTTACAGCGTTGTTGATCTGGTCGATCAGAATCTTTGTCTTGCCGCTGCCCTTTTTACCTGTAATCAACTTTATCATAAATAAGCTCCTTTCATGTCAGAAGACATTGTTTTTTCGGAAATGGGGTTTAGTTCAGCTTTGCTTCGAGTTCAGCCTTGCGGTCTTCATAACCCGGCTTGCCCAGCAGAGCGAACATATTCTTCTTATAGCTTTCTACACCCGGCTGGTTGAACGGATTCACGCCCAGCAGATAACCGGAAATTGCACAAGCCTTTTCAAAGAAGTAAATCAGATAGCCGAGGCTCTTTTCGGATGTGTCATCCAGTTCCAGAATCATATTCGGAACGCCGCCTTCGGTGTGTGCCAGAATAACGCCTTCGAGTGCCTTACGGTTTACAACAGACATATTCTGATTGGTGAGGAAGTTCAGTCCATCCAGATTTTCTGCATCCGGTTCGAGGAAGAAGTCCTGCTTCGGCTTCTTGATGTCTACAACGGTTTCAAACAGGATTCTAGAACCTTCCTGAATATACTGACCCATGGAGTGCAGGTCGGTGGAGAATACGCCAGCTGCCGGATAAATACCCTTGTTGTCCTTGCCTTCGCTTTCGCCGAACAGTTGCTTATACCATTCGGACATCATCACAAAGTTCGGGTCATAGGAAACCAGCATTTCTACGGACTTGCCCTTCCGATACAGGATGTTCCGCAGTGCAGCGTACTTGTAGCAGTCATTGTTTTCAAAGTCTGCCATGTAGTCCTTCTGAGCCTGAGCAGCACCGTCCATCAGAGCCTGAATGTCGCAGCCTGCAACTGCAATCGGCAGCAGACCAACCGCAGTCAGAACGGAATACCGTCCGCCAACATCATCCGGAACAACGAAAGTTTCATAACCTTCTGTGTCAGACAGGTTCTTCAAAGTGCCCTTTGCCTTGTCAGTGGTTGCAAAGATTCTATCCTTTGCACCTTCCTTGCCATACTTTTCTTCTACCAGCTTCTTGAACACACGGAATGCCAGAGCCGGTTCTGTGGTTGTACCGGACTTGGAAATGACATTGACAGAAATGTCCTTGCCTTCACAGATTGCCAGTACTTCCTGCAAGTAAGACGGATTGATGTTGTTGCCGACATAATAAATGTCCGGTGTATCCTTCTTCTTGTTGTTGTAGAACGTAGACTGTAAGAATTCGATTGCAGCCCGTGCACCCAGATAAGAACCGCCAATCCCGATGACAATCAAAATATCGGAATTGCTCTGAATCTTCTTTGCAGCAGCCTGAATTCTTGCAAATTCTTCCTTGTCATAGTCGGTCGGCAGTGTCAGCCAACCCAGGAAATCATTGCCCAGACCAGTCTTGTCGTGCAGAACTTTTGCACAAGCGTTGACAGCCGGTGCAATTCCAGTCAGTTCGTCTTCGCCTACGAAAGAAGCGAGATATTTGGTATTCAACTTTAAAGCCATAACTACATTCCCTCCATTTTTATAAAAGGGTACGTTCGTACTCTGCACAGGGCAGGGCACTCCCCCACCAATTTATCATATCCATCATACTATATTTTCGCACGAATTGCAAGAGAAATCCGGATTCTTGTATTTTTTCTACAAAATTGAACATTAAAATTTAAGCATTTTGACCGTAATTTTGGCAAAAGCACGAGAAAATGTCATGGCTTCCACCGGTTCTGTTGTCACCAATGCCGTTTCATACAGCATCGTATCACCATTATAAAAGGCAACGCTTCCGATTTTTCTGCCTTTCTGTACAGGTGCTTCGATGTAAGACGGGAGCTGCAAAACCGCTGTCAAATCCGGTTCGGCTTTCGGAACAACCACACCGTGCACGTCATCTGCCGTGAACCGCACTGCCGTTGAAACGCCACCCTTTACGGTCAAAGGCTTCAAAAATTCATCGGAAAACAAAGGCTGCATCACCCGATACTGGGAAAAGCCTGCTTTCAGCAGCTGTTTGACATCCGCAAATCGTTGGTCTTCCGTACCGTTCAGAACAACTGCAATACAAGTCATTCCGTTTCGGGTTGCTCCCTCCGCCAGACACCAGCCGGACTGCTCGGTATGGCTCGCTTTAAAGCCAATATGCCCTTCATACGTACGGGAAAACGTATTCTCATTGACAAGTTCCGTTGCTTCTCCCCGCAAAAAATCCCGCCACGTCTGAAAATAGGGCTGCAAGGTTTCATATTCCGCCAATCTCTGGCACAGTTTCGCCAAATCCCGTGCAGTTGTGCACTGTTTTTCATCATCATAGCCCTGCGGATTCGTGAAAATCGTCTGATGCATGCCGAGGTCAAATGCACGGGCGTTCATCTCCATCACAAACGCCGGAACACTGCCGCTCACGCCCTCCGCCAGAACGGCTGCGGCATCGTTGGCGTTTCCGATAATCACCGCTTTCAACAAGTCCGAAACCGTCATGGTTTCCCCAGCGGTTAGCCAGACCGTTGCCCCCTCGCAGGTATTCACCACGTCCGAGGCTGTCAGCACCGTTTCCAGCGTCCATGCACCGGATTCCAGCTGTTCTGCCGCTAATAAAACCGTCATCAGCTTTGCCATCATACCCATCGGCAGCGGAACGTCTGCCTGTGCTTCTGCCAGCACCGTTCCGCTCTCCTGTTCCATCAATACATAAGCCTGTGCCTGAATGGGTTCTGCAAGATTTGCCGCCTGCACTGGCAGCCGCACCAACAACAGACACAGCCAGATGCCTGCCAGCCATCCGGCAATGATTTTTCGCATCGCACGTTCTCCTCTCCCTGTTCCCGTCAAATAGATTCCTGTGCTATCTTATGCGAAAATCAGAGAAAACAGACATCGGACAGAAAAAGAGCGGCAATTGCTTGCCGCTCTTCTCCCTCTTACTATTCTACTCAATCTTTGAATGACAACTTACTTTACAATAAACTTGTCGATTGCCTTAATCAATGCTTCCGGATCTTCAGTGTGTGCCTGCAGCTTGATCGGCTTTGACAAGTCCAGACTGAAAATACCCATGATAGACTTTGCATCAACTGCATACCGACCAGACACCAAATCGATGTCATAATTAAACAGCATTACGGTGTTTACAAAATCCTTTACATCATTGATTGCCTGCAGAGAAATCGTTGTTTCATACATGATGCATAACCTCCTTGCCCCAACTAAAATTTTTATAGGGTTTGCTGTCCAGAACGAATCAACAGCTTGCGATGGAACTGTCGCTTTCCGTTCTGTTAAGCATAGTATACTACATTTTTTTTTTTTTGTCAAGACGGTTGCTTTATTTTCGTGATTATAGTATAATAGGTGCGGAATGCGTCTCCTTTTTTTTATTCACACCCACTAAACTATGTGGAATTTCTGTGACAATCCACAAAAATTCAATTCACATTCCAACCGATTTCTACCAGTTTTCAACGTATTTTTCCCCATCTGCACGCATTTCCAAAGGAGGATTTTTTCGCTTGAATTGTTATTTTTTTACCTTTGGCTGTAAAGTCAACAGCTGCGAAACTGCTGGAATGGAGGCAATTTTTCAGGCTGCCGGATACACCATCACCACCCAGCCGGAACAGGCGGATGTGATTGTATTAAACACCTGCACCGTCACTGCCTCCGGCGACAGCCGCATGCATACCGCACTCCGCCGACTGCGTGCCGGAAATCCAGATGCTGTTATGGTGTTGACGGGATGCTTTGCACAGGCATTTCCGGAAGAAGCTGCTGCCCTGCCAGAAGCAGACCTTGTCATCGGCACACAAGACCGTGACCGCCTGCCGCAACTGGTACAGCAATTTCTCATGGGAAACCGTGCCCCGATGCAGCACATCCCAGCATATACCGGAACAGAGGCATTCGCCTGTCTGCCCCATCACCTGCCAGCTGACCGCACCCGTGCCTTTTTAAAGATTCAAGACGGTTGCAACTGCTTTTGCAGCTACTGCATCATTCCCTATGCAAGAGGTCGCTGCCGCTCCATGCCGCTGGATGTCCTGCAACAGGAAGTTTCTCAGTTTGCAGCGGAAGGCTACACAGAAATTGTGCTCTGCGGCATTAACCTTGCCTTTTATGGGAAAGAATGGGGCGGTTCGCTGCTCGATGCCGTTTCGCTCTGCTGTCAAACATCGGGCATTCAACGAGTGCGGCTGGGTTCATTAGAGCCGGAACGCATGACAGAAGATTTATTGGATGCACTCGCTGCCCTTCCGGCATTCTGTCCGCAGTTTCATCTCTCTTTACAGAGTGGCTGCGACCACACCTTGAAAGAGATGCACCGCCGCTATACCACACAGGAATACGCTGCCCTCTGTGCAGCCATCCGCAGTCGGTTTCCGGTCTGTGCCATTACAACCGATATTATGGTGGGCTTTCCAGGGGAAACAGATGCTGACTTTGCGGAATCCCTATCATTTGCAGAATCCATGCAGTTTGCAAAAATTCATGTGTTCCGCTACTCGCCCCGCACCGGAACACCGGCTGCCAAACGCACCGACCAGATTCCGGATTCTGTGAAACATACTCGCATGGTTGCCATGCAGCAGCTGGCGGAAACTGCCCGAACTGCTTTCCTTTCCAGCCGCATTGGGCTGACATTACCCGTACTGTTTGAACGGGAACGGGACGCTGCATTTCACAATGGGCACACGCCGGATTTCACCCCTGTAAAAATTCCTGCGGAAAATGAGAAAAAAAGTTTGCGTAAATCTATTTTTTATGTTAGAATAGAAGAAAGCGATTCTGCTTGCTGTTTCGGTCACATCGTGCCGAAAGACAATGCAAATTCATCACAAAAGGAGTAATCGTATGTCTGTTTATCGAATTTATGTGGAAAAAAAGCCGGAATTTGCGGTAGAAGCACAGTCTGTGCTGAACGACCTGCAAACCGCTCTTCGGCTGAGTGTTACGGGGGTTCGGATTCTGAACCGCTATGATGCCGACCACCTGACCGAAGAGGCATTTCAAAAAGCCATCCCGACTGTTTTTTCTGAACCAGCGGTCGATGTCACCTATGACACCCTTCCGGAATGTACCGGCAATCAGAGAATGTTTGCTGCCGAATACCTGCCGGGACAGTTTGACCAGCGGGCAGACAGCTGTGAACAGTGTATTCAGATTCTGCTGCAAGGCGAACGCTGTCGGGTTCGCACCGCTCAGATTTATATCATCAGCGGCAATATGACCGATGCAGAATTTCAGCAGATTCAGTCTTATCTGATTAACCCGGTAGAACGCCGGAAGGCTTCTCTCGACAAGCCGGAAACGCTCGATTCCAACTATGAAATCCCGACCGAAGTCAAGACCCTGCATGGATTCTGCGACCGCACCAAGGAACAGTTGGATGCATTCATTCGGGAATATGGTCTGGCAATGGATTTGGATGACATCCAATTCTGTCAGGATTATTTCAAGAATACCGAACATCGTGACCCAACCATCACGGAAATCCGGATGATTGACACTTACTGGTCTGACCACTGCCGTCACACCACATTCTCCACCAATATTGAACAGGTTGAAATCGGTGCTCCTTATATTCAGAAAACTTATGATGCTTACCTGAACATCCGCCACGAACTGGGCAGAGATGCCAAACCGATTACCCTCATGGATATGGCAACACTGGCAGTGAAGAAGCTCAAGGCAGACGGCAAGCTGAACGATTTGGACGAAAGCGAAGAAATCAATGCTTGTTCTGTGAAAATCAAGGTAGACGTTGCAGGCAGAGAAGAAGACTGGATTCTGATGTTCAAGAACGAAACCCACAACCACCCGACGGAAATTGAACCGTTCGGCGGTGCTGCGACCTGCCTCGGCGGTGCAATCCGTGACCCGCTGTCTGGCCGTTCCTATGTTTATCAGGCTATGCGTGTAACCGGTGCAGCAAATCCGCTCGTTCCGGTCGAAGATACCATTGCCGGCAAGCTGCCGCAGCGGAAAATCACCATCGGTGCTGCAAGCGGTTACAGCTCTTATGGTAACCAGATTGGTCTTGCAACGGGACACGTTTCTGAAGTATACCATCCGGGCTATATGGCAAAGAGAATGGAAATCGGTGCGGTACTCGGTGCAGCTCCGGCAAGCAACATTCGCAGAGAAGCTCCAATTCCGGGCGATGTTGTCATCCTGCTGGGCGGTAAGACCGGACGGGACGGCTGCGGCGGTGCAACTGGTTCTTCCAAGTCCCATACCATTGAATCGTTGGAATCCTGCGGTGCAGAAGTACAAAAGGGTAATGCTCCGGAAGAACGCAAATTGCAGCGGTTGTTCCGTGACCCGTATGTCACCCAGATGATTAAACGCTGCAACGACTTCGGTGCAGGCGGTGTTTCCGTTGCCATCGGCGAACTGACCGACGGTCTGGAAATCGACCTGAACGCTGTTCCGAAGAAATATGACGGTCTGGACGGTACAGAAATTGCCATCAGTGAATCTCAGGAACGAATGGCAGTGGTTGTTGCCAAGGAAGACGCTGAAAAGTTCTTGCGAGCTGCCGACAAGGAAAACCTTGAAGCAACCATCGTTGCAGAAGTAAAGGCTGAACCAAGACTGAAAATGCACTGGAATGGCAAGAACATTGTCAACCTGAGCCGGGAATTCCTGAACTCAAACGGTGCTGCAAAATATACCGATGTTGTCATCCCTGCTCCAAAGGCTGATGCTCCGGCAGCAATGCCAGACTGTGCAGAAAGCTGGAAGGAACTGCTCTCCAACCTGAATGTTTGCTCGCAAAAGGGTCTGGTGGAAATGTTTGACTCCACCATCGGTGCAGGAACGGTTCTGATGCCGTTCGGCGGTGCTTATCAGCTGACCCCATCTCAGGCAATGGCAGCAAAGATTCCGGTGCTCCGTGGCGAAACAAATACCTGCTCACTCATGGGCTGGGGTTATAATCCGCTGATCAGCGAACGCAGCCCATACCACGGTGCAATGTGTGCCGTTGTAGAATCCGTTGCAAAAATCGTTGCAGCAGGCGGTAGCTGGCATCACTGCTGGCTGACTTTCCAGGAATACTTTGAACGGACACAGAACAATCCGGAACGCTGGGGCAAGCCAATGGCAGCCCTGCTCGGTGCATTCCAAGCACAGCTGGAACTCTCCTGCGGTGCAATCGGCGGTAAGGACTCCATGTCTGGTACATTTGAACAGATTGACGTTCCGCCAACGCTCGTTTCCTTCGCTGTTTCCACAGCAAAGGCTGACCATGTTGTTTCCACAGAATTTAAGAACACAGACAGCAAGGTTATTCTCGTAAAGCCAACTTATCTGGAAAATGGTCTGCCGGACTTCGACAGCATTCGTGCTTGCTTCGACCAGGTAGAAGCCATCATTCGGGACAACCGTGCAGCTGCTATCTGGGCAGTAGATTTCGGCGGTGTTGCAGAAGGCATTGCAAAGATGTGCTTTGGTAACTTCATCGGTTTCCGCTTCACCAAGCAGCTGACACCGGAAGAACTGTTCCAGCCGTGCTGCGGTGCATTTGTCATTGAATTGAACGGCGATGCAAAGGCAGATGAAACCGTGATTGGTACAACCACCAATGAACAGACCATTGTTTGCCCGAACTACACCATGCAGCTGCCGCAGCTCCTGCAAATCTGGGAAAAGAAGCTTGAACCTGTTTTCCCGTGCAGAATCAAGACCACTACAGAAAAACCGCCGGTTTACAGCTATAACAATCCGGTTCACCAGTTCTCGACCATTAAGACGGCTCGTCCGAACGTCCTGATTCCGGTATTCCCGGGCACAAACTGCGAATATGACACCGCTAGAATCTTTGAACGGGCTGGTGCAAGAGCAGAAGTCTTTGTCATCCGCAACCTGTCTGCTGCTGCAATTACAGAATCTGTAGAAGCCTTTACCGACCGCATTAAGAATGCCCAGATTATCATGATTCCGGGCGGATTCAGCGGCGGTGACGAACCGGAAGGCAGCGGTAAGTTCATTACGGCATTCTTCCGCAACCCGAAGATTATGGATGCTGTTCACAACCTGCTTCAGAATCGGGACGGCTTGATGCTGGGTATCTGCAACGGCTTCCAGGCACTCATTAAGCTGGGTCTTGTTCCATTCGGTAAGATTGTCGAAATGGAACAGGATGCTCCAACGCTGACCTTCAACACGATTGCTCGCCACCAGTCTATGCTGGTAACAACCAGAGTGGCTTCCACCAAGTCCCCGTGGCTGTATGGCTGCGAAGTGGGCGACCTGCACACCGTTGCAATTTCTCACGGCGAAGGTCGGTTCGTTGCTCCGCCGGCACTCATTGAACAGCTGGCAGAAAACGGACAGATTGCAACCCAGTATGTCGATTTGGACGGCAACCCAACTATGGATATTCACTACAACCCGAACACTTCCATGATGGCAATCGAAGGCATTACCTCTCCAGACGGCAGAGTCTTCGGTAAGATGGGACACAGCGAACGAATCGGTACAAACCTCTATCGCAATGTTCCGGGCGAAAAAGATCAGAAGATCTTCCAGAGCGGTGTTGCTTATTTCCGGTAATTTCCGGCAGCACCTCCCTGAAACAAGTAGATATACAAAAGCGGCAGCATTCCTTGCGAGTGCTGCCGTTTCTTGTTGCCTAAAACAAACAGCGGACAACATTTCTGCTGCCCGCCGTTCTCTTTTAAAAGATAGAGGTCTTATTCTTTATTCTTCTGTATACGGCAAATCTGTAATGCCACCGATTAAGAACTTCATCAGTACGCTTAAATCGGCTTCTTCGCCAGTAACACTGTTTCCGTTGCAGTCGGTTGCTGCCAACTGTGCATCACTCATCTGCACCAGACCTGCCAGATACTTTCCGAAGTAAATTGCATCTACAAGGTCTACTGTGCCATCCAGATTGACATCACCGCAAGTGTCAGACTCGCCGATGTAGTAATAGCCTTGATTGAAGATTCCATACCGTTCTTCTTCTTCGTCTGTCAAATGTTCATATTCCTTATACAGTGCTTTCGCAGCTAAATAATGCTGGTCAAACAAGCTGCCCCGATAAAGATAAACATTATGATAAATGTCTCGATTACTAGTAGATTTCAGATAGTAATTTGTCCAAGTGGTCAAATCTGTTCCAAGCGGCGGAACAAAATCCTTGTCAATCACAATGGTTTTTGCTACACTCACTAAATCCTTAATCTCACTCAAAGCACTGCCCTGATTGCCAGGAACGTCTGTGCCAGAGAGATACAGAACCCGCTTTTCAGCATCAAACTTCCAATGCAAGCCCTTTTCTGAGCTTCCCTCTGTCATACCATCTTCGGAAACAATCACGTCTTTTGCAAGACCAGTGGACTCATAAATCCAATGATTGTCCGGATGTAGATCCATCGCATTCATCAACTGAAAATAGAATACGGACTGCTGTTTTACTTGGAATGTAAGATAATCATTTGGATTAATTGCATAATCAAAAAGATTCGTGTTTTTTAAACTCTCTGGAATTGTAACGGTGCAACGTTCGCTTTCACTGGATGGAATATCATGTCCAAACAAATACCAACGATCTGCCACAATACGTGTAATTCCTTCTTCAATTATGATATGCTTTGGATGATAGTTCGGTACAGCTCCGTATCCATACAACCAAGAAGGAAGCGTATATTTTTCCGTTCCCACATCATAAAGTCCTTGCATTTCGCCTGTTCCAGAAAATGTCATTGTAGCGGTTGCAACATCATATGTCCAAGTAACGTTGTCGCCACCCTCTACACCACAGTTGCCGCTATATGTTGACAGATTCGGATTGGTTCTAACAACGCACTGATATTCAAACGGATTTGTTTCTTCTTCTGTTGTCGGATACTGCTTTTCGTAAGCTTCCTTTACTTCCTCATATGCAGTTTGAAACGGCGATTGATAGTAACAACAAAAGCCCTGCGAACTGTTAAAATACTGCAATGCCGGATTATCAACCAATACTTTCTTTAAGTATGTGTAAGTCGCCGGCATTACGGTTTCATTCGGGTCTTCCGGCACGGTAAAGTTTTCATCAAAGACAACTTTATCTGCTGCCTTCATCAACGGCATCAGATGCTGAATCAGATAACTATTCTGGTAATCATCTGTTCCGCTCAAGGTCAACTGCCTAGTTTCATAATCGAACTTCCAAGTCAAACCAGTGTCAGAAGTCCCTTCTGTTGGTACAACTGGATTTTCTGCTACGCCGCTAGAATAAATCAGCCAATTCCGATTGGTAAAGTAATTTCTATCTGCAATCGCATGAACATCACAGTAAGCCGCAGAACCATCCTTTACATAAAGGATGACACCTCTTGACAAAGAAAGTGCTGTTCCATAATGGAAATCTGTCAGACTTTCCGGCAAGATGATGGTACAAGGTCTTCCGCCTTTTCTCAAATCAAACAAGCCATTTTCTTCTGCAAAATCCGGCAAGCTTGTAATGCCTTCTTCCAAAACAACTTTCTTTACATTATAGTCATCTGAAGCCGACAGCCACGGCAATGCTTCACCGCTTGCCTGATAATCCTTAATTGCACCTGTTCCGGAGAACGTAAGGGTCTTTTCTGTTGGATTATATGTCCATGTGACGGAAGAGCCTTCTGCACTGCAATCACCAGAATAAACAGCCTGTGCTTCTTCCGTTGCAGTTGTAGCAGTTGTTTCTTCTGCAAAAGCAGAAACCGGAGCAACCTGTGCAAATGCCAATGTCAAGGCCAAGATTCCAGCCATACATTTCATCGCCTTTTTCATAACACATACCTCCTTAATATGTCCCATTTCCATGAAAAATTACTTTTTATTATAAGCAATAGCATTAGCAATTCATCTTTAAAAATGCATTTCCTCTTATAGCTTTATTATACTGGAACTTTCGTGAAATGTCAAGCAATTTTTACGTAAAAAATATACAAATTTCGGAACTCCTTTTTATACAGATTTTATATTTTTCACTGCTTTTTTGTCGAATTATAAAAACAACAGCGGACAACAAATTTTGTCATCCGCTGTCTTTCTTTATGATGCAAAATCTTCTAATAACCGCCGCAACTCCTGTTCCGTCTGAACATGAATTCCAGCTTCGATTGCTCCCTGGTCTTCCTCCGGCAGCAGCTGCACCGGCATTTGCAACACCTGATACGGCTTTTGCTGTTCGCCCCGAAAGACTGCCAGATACCCTTCATACTCTCCCAGCACATAATCCACCTGCGGCAAGGTTGAAGATTCCTCTGTCTTTGCCGCTGCCCGTTTATTCTGAATCGACTGCGACAACGCACACAGCACAATCACGGCTGCGATTAAAATGCTCATCAACACCACAGAAACTGCACGATATTTTGTCATACGTCTTTCCTCCTGTTCGGTTTTCCGTCTGATTTTTCGGATAAGTAACAGAAACAGGATTCCCAAAAAAGAAAAATTTATACAGGTTGTATATTTTTCTCGCTTTTTTCAGAAACCACTTAACATCCGACCAGCTTTGTGGTATAATAAAAGAAATATTGCCCGTTTTTCGACCACTGAGCGGCTGAAAATCCTAAAAAATTCTATTTTGGTCACCGCTCCCAAAAAGTCTGATTTTTTTCATCATCAACAGAAAGGATGCACAGCAATGAATCAGGAATCATCCCGCAACCCGAAACACCGTCCGGCTGCGGAAAAAGCCGGAAAACCCCGTGCCGGAGGAACTCCGCCAAAACGGTCATCCGGCAGTCGTGCAACGGCTGCTTCGCACGGAAAATCCCCTGCAAAAAAGCCAACTGCTGCCAGACCAACTGGTACGCAGAACCGAAAACCTGCTGCCAAAAAACCGACAGCAAATACAACCGCAAAACGCCCCGTTTCCAAGCCACCTACAAAGCCAGCAGCCAGAACGACGACTGCAAACCTGCCGGTAAAGAAACCCGTTCCGCCAACCCCTCCACCGCCAGACCCCAGAGAACGGGTCATCTATGAGAGTGAGGCAGATGCAGCCCTCTGCAATAAGCCCCCGACGGGAACACCGGAATATCCGTATTATAACGATGCCCTTCAGGCAGAAAAACCAAAACGGTTTCCAACGCTCCGAAAAGCGTTCTCCATTCTCTGCACCACACTGGTTTCCCTGTTCCTGATTTGTATCATCACCGGAACGATTGTGGCAACGGGCATGACCGTCTATGTTATGAGTTTCCGAGATGAAGTTTCCGATGTTACCATCGAGGAACTGGAAATGAAAAATAATACCTATGTCTATGCAAACGATTCCAACGGAGAGTTGGTGTGCCTTTATAAGGTCAACAACCATACCGAACGAATCCCCGTTACCATCGACCAGATTCCGCAGCACGTCAAGGATGCGTTTGTATCTGCCGAAGATGAACGCTTCTACACGCACGATGGTGTCGATTATCGAAGAACCTTCTACGCTTTCGTGAATATGTTCATTCACATCTATAATACCGATGTCGGCGGTTCAACCATCACCCAGCAGCTCGTTAAAAATATTACGGGCGATGATGTCCAATCTCCAGCCCGAAAAATTCGTGAAATTTTCCGTGCAATGGAACTGGAACAGAATTACAGCAAAGATGAAATTCTGGAAAACTACCTGAACTATATCGGTTTTGGCGGGCCTATCAACGGCGTTCAGCTTGCTTCACAGAAATATTTCGGAAAAGATGTCAGCGAACTGGATATTGCAGAAGCAGCTTCCCTCGCTGCCATTCCAAAAAGCCCGAACACCTTGAACCCGTTTGCTGGTTACGAAGATGAAGCCACAGGCGAATTTATCAACACGGGAAAAGAAGATAACAAATCCCGTCAGAAATATGTTCTGCTTCAGATGTATGACAACGGTTCAATTACCTATGATGAATATCAGGCAGCCTTGAATGAAGAACTGATTTTCACAGACTCTGATGAATATCAGGAAACCCATCCGGAAGAAGACAACAAGTATTTGAGTGCAGAGGCAACCTCTTGGGTTGTAGATACCGCCATCTATGAATTTGCTGACTACCTCGAAAAGACGTACAACCTCACCTCCAACGAAGCCATCGCCCGCATCAATGCCGGCGGCTATCAGATTGCAACGACCGTGGACTTGGATATGCAATCCTATGTTGAAGACAAGTACAAGGATTTGGACAACCTCGTTGGAAACAAAGAGGATGTTGCCCTTTACCTCGACCAGAACGGGGACGGCGACTATTCTACAGACGAAATTCTCTACCCGGAATCTGCATTTGTTGCCATGGACTACGAGGGCAATATTAAGGCAATTGTCGGCAGCATCGGCGAGAAAACAGAGTCCCTCTGCTGGAACTATGCCACGATGGAACCTCGCCAGCCGGGTTCAACCATCAAGCCACTGACCACCTACGGTTTAGCACTCGAAAATGACAAGATTCATTGGGGTTCTACGTTCACAGATGAACCGCTGAAACAGGTAGACGGCGAAGATTGGCCAGCAAACTACAGCAACTCGTATTCGCATAGTTCTGTATTTGCATACGATGCCCTTGCAAAGTCTTTGAATACTGTTCCGGCAAAAATCTGCGATGACCTCGGCACGCAGGCGGTCTTTGATTTTGCAACCGAAAAAATGGGCTTGAAACTGGACAACATCTCTACTGACAACGAGAGCGATAACGACCTTGCACCGCTTTCACTGGGTGCGTTAACCTACGGTGTTACCTTGGAAAATCTGGTTTCCAGCTATATTCCATACGGAAACGGCGGAACACATTTTGAACCGCACATCATTAAATGGGTGAAACAGGGTGAAGATACTCTCATCTATGAAAATGATGGCAGCCCGAGAAAGGCAGTGAGCAGCGAAACCGCTTATGTCATGAATAAGTTGCTGCAAAATGTTGTTGAAAACGGCACGGGCGACAAGGCAAAGTTACAGAATAAACACGTTGCCGGAAAAACCGGTACAACTGAAAACTGGTATGACTTGACCTTTGTCGGCATGACGGAAGATTTCGTTAGCGGTGTTTGGATTGGATACACCGAACGGCAATCGTTGCCGGAATCCCTTGAATCCGACCAAATCTGGTATAACATCATTGGTGAATACGCTGATAAACTGGATACGGGTGCAAGCTATCCGAGCAATGATGACGTGGTAGAAGGTTATGTGTGTGCAAAGACTGGTAAAATTGCAGGGCCGAACTGCAAGAAACTGGGTGTTGGCTACTGGAAATCCACAAACGCTCCCGTTTGTGACGGCAACCACTACACTGCTCCAGCAGTTACAACACCATCCAACAACAACCACACCACCAACAGCAGCAGTGACGAAAGTTCTGAAAGCTCCAGCAACACCGACCATAGCAGTCAGGGCAATGGCGGACATGAAAATTCCAACAGCTCCGGCGGCGATACCAGTCAGAGCAGCGGCGGCGATTCCGGCGGCGGCGATTCTGGCGGAGAATCCTCCGGCGGTGAATCCGGTGGAGAATCTGGCGGAGAACCTTCTGAATAAAATCAGCTTGGCATAACCCAAAAAAGAAGCACAGCAATCCAAATGATGTGCTTCTTTTTTCAAAAATCATCTTCTTAAAACAGAAAGGAATACCACCATGCAACATACATTTTTGATGTGCTGCCCGTGTCATTTTGGTCTGGAACATACCCTCCATTTTGAACTGAAAAAATTAGGGGCAGAACAGATTCAAGTACAGGACGGCAGAATCTTATTCCGGGGCGATTATCACCTTCTGGCAATGGCAAACCTTTGTCTTTCCACTGCGGAACGGGTACTCGTACAACTCGGCAGTTTTCCAGCTTATAACTTCGAGGAGCTCTTTCAAGGCATGAAAAAGCTGCCGCTCGAAGAGTGGATTGGAAAAGATGATGCGTTCCCAGTTAAGGGACATGCATTGGATTCCAAACTGCACAGCGTTCCGGACTGCCAGTCCATCTTGAAAAAGGCAGCTGTAGAACGCCTGCGGCAGAAATACCAGACCAGCTGGTTTTCGGAAAGCGGTGCGGTGCATCAGATTCAGTTTTCCATCCGCAAGAATCTCGTAACCATTTATTTAGACAGCTCCGGTGTTGGACTGCATAAGCGAGGTTATCGGAAAAATGCCAACGCTGCCCCCATCAAGGAAACCCTTGCCGCTGGCATTGTTGACCTGGCACGGGTCAAGCAAAATAGTGTTGTCTGTGACCCGTTCTGTGGCAGCGGTACACTGCTGATTGAGGCAGCGTTCAAAGCCATGCACATTGCTCCGGGCTTGCACCGCCACTTTGCAGCGGAACGCTGGGACTGCATTCCCGCTTCCGTCTGGGCAAATGCTCGTGCAGAGGCAATTGCTGCCATTCGGCGAGATACCACCTTTGAAGCATACGGTTTCGACTGCGATCCGGAAGCCATTCGGCTTTCTGAAGAAAATATTCGCAAAGCTGGCGTAAAAACACGGATTCATGTGATGCAGCAGGATATTGCAGATTTTACCGCCGTTCCGGAACAGATTATTATTTGCAATCCGCCATACGGTGAACGGCTTTTAGATGTACAGGCTGCGGAATCGCTCTATCAGATTATGGGCAGTGTCTTTCCGGCAAACAAGCAGTATCCCTGCTATGTGATTTCTCCAGATGCGAACTTTGAATCCTTCTTCGGCAAACCAGCAACCAAACGAAGAAAGCTTTACAATGGCATGATTCCGTGTCAGCTGTTCTCTTACTACGGCGAATAAACTTTTACAAGACAAAATAAAAAAGGAACTGCCCGATGCACCCTCTCGTGCACGGGCAGTTCTGTTTTTACAGCATATTATTTTCTGGAACATTTCTGCTGTTTTCCACAGCCTTTGTCAAATGCCGGATTGCAGCAATAAAAGTTCTTAGAATTTAACTCATCCTGTACCATTCGCATTGCCTCTCCGAACCGCTGGAAATGCACGATTTCCCGCTGCCGGAGAAATTTAATCGGCTCTCGAACATCTGGGTCATCACACAGACGTAAAATATTTTCATAGGTGCTGCGTGCTTTTTGTTCCGCTGCAAGGTCTTCCGTCAGGTCTGTAATCGGGTCGCCCTTTGACTGAAAATAAGCAGCCGTAAACGGCATACCAGATGCCCCCTGCGGATAAATGCCAGCAGTATGGTCTACAAAATATTCTGCATAGCCATCCTGCAAAATTTGTTCCGGTGTCATGTCACGGGTCAGCTGGTATAAAATCGCCGATACCATTTCCACATGTGCCAGTTCTTCTGTTGCAATGTCAGTCAGAATCCCCTTGACCTGATTGTTTTTCATACCATATCGCTGGTGCATATACCGCAGCGAAGCAGCAAGTTCTCCGTCTGGCCCGCCCAGCTGGGAAATAATAAACTTTGCAAGCCGAGGATTTGGCGTTTTAATGTTTACCGGATATTGCAGTTTGTTATCGTGTCGGTGCTGTACATTTAAAATTACAAAAAAGTGATGTCTAATCGCAAATCAGACTGCATTCTGTTCCTGCACATTCGCTCTGTCTTATAATATACAATTTTCCCAATTACTTGCTTTAACAGTTCATTTCTTCTTTTCGGCTGGGCATCCGAAAATTCGTCAAGCAGCTGCCGCAAAAAAGCTACGGACGCATTCGCATCTAAATGGTTTTCTATCTGTTCTTGCTCTGCACGCAGATGCTCCAATTCTATTTTCAACTCTTTTTCCTGTTTTTCAACGATATTCAACCGTTCTACAAAAACTTCTGTTGTGTAGACGTCAGTTTCAAGCAAAGTGTACAATTTGTCTTTTTGCTTCTTTAACTTTTGCAAAGCTGCTTGCATCTCTTCCACTGTCTTGTTCTGCTGCTCTTCATGCTGCGTCTGTTGTGACTGCGTATGGCTGTTAGATGCGGATAGTTCCAAATCGTTCAATCTGGCTCTTACTGCGGCAAGTACAGCTTCATCCACAATTTCAATTGGCGAACAACAAACTTTTCCACGGCATTCATTCCGCAGGCAAAGCATATATCCGTCTCGTATTTTTGCCGGTCTTCTTCGCATTTGATGCCCACAATTTCCACAAAACATCACATCGTGGTAATAATTTTTCAGCTCTGTTCCAACCTGTGTTTGTGGGACAGCCTTTTTCTTCATTCGTTTCTGCACTTCGCAAAAACTTTCGTATGATATAATCCCCTCATGATGACCTTCCGCAAGAATATCACCGTCTTTTTTCGTATGCCAGAGGATTTTTCCAGCGTAAATCGGATTTTTCAGTATTTTCCGAACACTTACACATTCCCAGCGGTCTGCCTTTTGTGGCGGTATTTGCAACAGATTCAGTTTCGTTGCAATCGCCTTTGCACCTTTTCCATGATGCAAATAATCATCAAAAATCATCCGAATCACATTTGCTTCTTCTTCTACAATTTCCAAGGTTCGCACTTTCGGAGCAGGATGTATTTTTCGATAGCCGTATGGTGGATTTGTCCCGATATAGTTTCCCTCTTTAATCGATGCAATTCTTCCAGCTTGCATTCTTCGTTTGATGGTCTTGTACTCTCTCCGGGACATAAAAAGCGAAAACTCAAAGTACTCTTCATCAAATTCGTTGTTTGGGTCGTAAGTTTTTACAGGCGTTATAATTTTCGTTTCAGAATCTTTAAACGCTTGTGCTACAATTCCTTGGTCAATCGTGTTCCCACGTGCCAGACGTTCCACTTCCATGACAAGCACGCCTTCATACCGATTCTGCTCTAAGTCTTGCAGTAGTTGTTGCATCTGCGGACGGGCTGCGATGCTGTCCCCGCTTACGATTTCTCTGTAGACTTTAACAATCGGCAAATGCTGCCGCTTTGCGAGTTCTTGCAATGCATGCTCGTGCCTTGCAAGGGTCTCCCCTTCCCCTCTGGCTTCTGCTTCTGCATCCGCTCTGGATTTTCGCAAATACATACAATATTGTTTCAAAAAAATCACCTCTTAATTGTACCGCCCCACAATTCCTTGCAGGGCGGCTTTTTTAATCATCAATGTTATAGCTGTAGCTATAACTATCATACAAGCTTGACAGTTCCTCTTCTGCCTTTTTTGCTTTATGGTTGGAGATTACAGACACGACAATCACGTACAGCACAAACGACACAACGGACGTTATAAATAGATTTCTTCCTCCTGTTTTGTCGTTTTTCCCGACCTGAATACACCCAAGGACAAGCCCTACAATCGGGATTAAAAACGCGATGACATACATCCACGTTTCAACATCGCTGCCACCGTTGTAGGTCTGTTTCATCGTAAATGGGTCAAAAACAACTGTTGGTCTTTCGCACTTTGGACACGTTTCTACTTTTGGCGAGTAAATCTCGTTACAATACGGGCAGCATCTACGTTCGCCAGAAATCTGTGACAAGTCCGCACCACACTTATAGCACTTGTCGTTTGCTTCGCCGTTCATTTCGCCACAATTTGGGCAAGTTTTCATTTCAATACACTCCTTTTTCGTTGGGCAAAATTGTTTTACCCTCTTTTATTTTATTATAGCAAGTATCGGGTTCAAAAGCAAGTTATAACCGATTTTGTAACCTATTTGTAACCGTATTTAGAGAAATAAACAAAATCAATTTGTCGAATTTGCATAATATCAATAAAAATAGTTACAAAAAATCCCACTGAAGCAGGCACATTAACCGCTTCGGTGGGATTTTTTCATTTTTGTAGGGTTTCTACGTCTTCTTCGTTGATTTCGCCGTAATCATGCCAGCATTCCGCAGCGACCAACATCAACATATCAATGATAGCATCCTTTTTACCTTTTATCTTCTGCCCGTCTTGCATCCAGATGGCATTGTGTCTACGGTCAATTTCTACGGCGTTTTTGGCGTTCACCAGATAGTTCCGATTCAAGCGAGCAAACTGCCAGAACTGCGGCTCAGCTTTTAAAGCGGTCAGACTGGTGTTATATACGCTGTAGATCGTCCCGTCACGCATATGCAAATAGATTTGCCGGTGATGGGACACAAGGTACAGAATATCAACAACGGCAACATCCACCGCTCCGGTAATCGTCTGGAATCGGTAATGCTGCCGTTTCGCCGCACACTTTTTGAGCAGGATTGTAGCCTGCTCTTGCATTTCTGCGGTGTCATAATCTTTGTACAGGTATGCATCCACACTCACGCCGACTGCAATATTTCCATAGATATTATAAAACGACAAAAAAGCGATGGTTGCCATAGGATTGACCGCACGCACAGCACGTACCAGCTTATCTCCTCTTGTGTCTGGCAATTCGATGTCAATCACATAAATATCATAATCCTGCTTTGTCGCACACGCCAGAAAGCCTTCTGCGGCGTTTTTGACTGTTATCGCACAAGTTATGCCGTAACGGTCACAAATCGCTCTGAACGCCGCCTGTGCCTTGTCAGTAGATATTGGCAAGTCGTCCACAAAAATAATATTCAACATGGTTATCGCCCCTCTGATTAGGGTACGACAAACCAGCAGAAATAAACATGGTTATTTTATGTACGCTCTTCCAGTTTTTTGGGAAAAAGGTGCGTTCGTCAGATAAATCGTATGTTTCGTCAGATAACCTTTGATTTTGGCGTGGGGGTGTGGTATGGTGGTTGTAGTGGGCGGTTATTCTTTGTTGTCTGCTTCGGCTGCTTCAAATGTTTTTATGCATGTTTCCATCATCTGTAGCAGTGCATCACGCTTTTCTTTATCGAGAGATAGCCATTTTTGAGTTGCAATCTCTTCTCTTTGGGTTGGTGTAAGGTCGTTGTTTTTTTGGCTATCACGACCGAGCAGATAATCTGTGGTTACACCGTAGAAGTCAGCAAGTTTTTGGATTACGCTTATTTTTGGTTCACGTTCTCCGAATTCATAAGTAAGATATGCACGTTCTGAAATTCCTGTTTTTTGGCACAATTCCCGTTTTGTTAAGCCATGCTCTTCACGGATTTGTTTCAAAGTGTCTTTTAATTCCAAGTGTCATCACCTCCTTTGCCATATTTTCATTATACGCAAAAATGCGTGCATTGTCAATAGCGTAGTTGGTTGTTTTTCATTGAATTATACGCATTTGTGCATTATGCACAGAATGCAGAATGCATATTTGTGTACTTTTTCTTTGAAAATCGCTTGACAATGTACGCAAAAAAGCATATAATATAATCACAGCAAACGCAAACAAGCGTAAAGCTAAAAATCAGCCGAGGACAGGCAGCGGAAAACCGAAAGCCACGAGCCAGCGGAAAACCGAAACGCTCGGCTAAATTTAAACAAGAACTTGCTTAACGCACACTTTAACGCTCGGCTGCACGCTTTAACACTCGGCGAGCATTAAACGAGCGTTGAGCGAGCGTAAAGAGAGAGGGAACGAAAATGACTGTTAATGATTATATCAGCAGAATGCTGGAAAACAACGAAGAAAATCCACAGATTATCGTTATTTACGATGATAACCACAATATTTACTATTTCGGTAAAGTGGCATATGCTCCACTTAATTGCTGGTTTTCTTTTAAGAATGCTCATATGGTTGGGAACGAACTCAGAATCAATGACATCAGAGAGGAAGAAAACAGCAGCACAGAGGGAAAGGAAACGAAAATAGGAAAATCTGTATACGATGTGGATGTCCACACCGTCAACGGATGGGACACATATCAAGTCAATGCTAACTTCTCATGCGTTGCAGGGTACAAGGCAATTTTACGAGTTAACAACGAAACAGATTCTGAAAATGCAAAAACAATTGACTGCATCAGGATTTATAAGCACGGTACAGATGTCTTGCTCAAAGAATATGTAATAGGCTAACCATTGCTGACCTACCGGCAACACGGGGACGATGTGGCAGCATCGTAGGCAATTACCTCCTAACTTTGCCTTTATACTAACACGCTTCTGAGCCGTTGAGCGTATCAGCGGCATCCCAGCCCGTAAGGGTAATAAATTATGAAAGGATGTTGTTTTATGATGCTAAATCAGATACAGCAGGTTGAAGACGTTGAAATCGTGAAGTTCTTGGAATTTTATCGTAAAATGTCTACGCTCAATCCACTTACATTGGAATGGCTGTGTGGCGTTGTCGATGGTCTGAACAAGGGCTTTGCAATTGGCGTTGAACATGGAAACGAAATCAAGAACAAGGAGGAAAACACAAATGAATGAGAATGGAATTCAGGTATGGAACTATGAGAGTTCCGAAATCCGGACAGTACAGGTGAATGGTGAACCGTGGTTCGTGCTGTCTGATGTATGCAAGGTGTTGGAAATCAGCAACAGCAGAAATATTTCCAGCAGACTGGAGCCGGATGAAAAGGGTGTAACTCTGGTGGACACCCTTGGCGGAGCACAGCAGATGACCATCATCAATGAATCCGGTTTATACACTGTGATTCTCCGGAGCGATAAGCCGCAGGCAAAACCGTTTCGGAAATGGGTTACCTCGGAAGTGCTTCCATCCATCCGGAAACACGGCAGCTATTCCGTGCAGTCGCAGTTTGCGGATTTGTCCCCACAGCTGCAAGTTCTGATTCAGATGGAGACCCGTCAGAAACAGATAGAAGCCCGTCAGGTAGAGCAGGCAACCGCACTTGCAGGGCTGGAACAGAAGTTGCAGAATACCTGTGAGGTCATCGCTCTGGACAAGACCGCATGGAGAAAAGACAGCGAACACCTGATTAACAAGATTGCACGGGCAACCGGAGAGGGTTACGGCGGTATTCGGCTGCTTTACGAGGAAATCTATCGTTCCATCGAATCCAGAGCAGGCGTTTCCCTGAATACCCGTCTGACCAACAAGCGGAATCGGATGGCTGGCGAGGGCGTTTGCAAATCGAAACGGGACAAGCTGACACGGATTGACATCATCGCAGAGGACAAGAAACTGATTGAAATCTATGTGGCGATTGTCAAGGAACTGGCTGTGAAATACGGCGTTTGTGCGTGACAACTGTACAAGTTTTCACCGCATAAACTAAAAGCGAGGTGATTTTATGAAAATTCCAGAACATGTGGTTTTAGAAGATGTCCAGTGCAAAGGATACCGAAAAAAGGTTATTAAGCTGGAAAACGGAACGGTCGTGGATATGCGTATCCCCGACCACACACCAGAAGAAGAACGGGAACTTTCCGCAAAAATTACACGAGCACTATTTGAAATGGCATTCCCGAACGAAGATTGGAGCGGAAAGGATTTGCGAATTATTCAATGAAGTCAAAAATTGAAATCCGGAACGGGTACAAATACGCCATCTGCGAGCAATGCGGGCTGGATTGGAACGTGTCCTGGCAGTTTACCGGGTGGTATGTGTGTCCGGTCTGCCGAAATAAAAACAGAAAGGAAAATCAGAAAGATGGGAAAAATCGTTATCAAAACGACACGAAAGAGCAATGTATCTAAGGTCAAAGTGAGAGGCTTTAAAAGACTTGACGCCGCTAAAATGGCACTTTATGCGTTTATCGGTATCACGGGTGGGCTTACTCAGGAAGATAGAGAGCATATCTTGCAGGTAGCCGACATTCTTATCCAAGATGCTACAGATGAAATCAATGTGGAGATGGGAAAAACGCATCCGAGCCAGTCACAGGAGCAAAAAGATGAAGACAACAGCAATTGAACCCGGCAAAGACAGCTGGCGTATCGAGGAACTGGAGAGCATGGATCCTTTACAAGCTGCCAAAATCTCGCTTGCAATGTTTGCAGGCACGACAATGGCTCTTGCTAAGCAAGGAAGACGTGTGGAATGTGCGATTGCGATGGATGCAGCACGCCAGATTCTGGACAAATTAAGCAAGGATGTGAGCAAATGACCCCAGAAGAACAGCGTCTGAAGAAGAATCAAGAATCACTGGAAAGCTACAACTGGTATAAAGCCCACCATGTTTGCGTGCGATGTCGTAACGCTTCCGCAACGGACGGGTTTGTTACTTGTCCGAAATGCCGGGAAGCAATCAACGCAGGGCATCGCTTCTGGTACGCTGCATTAACGCCCGAACGGAAGAAAAAAGGACAGGCGAAAACAAAAGCCATTCGGGCTAAGTGGCGTGAACAAGGACGCTGCACCCGATGTGGCAGAGAGCGAGAAGACCCGAACCTTTTAACGTGCGAACGGTGCAGGAGAGGAGATAGAGAGCGAAAATGCAAACGATGATTTTAGGCGGCATTGCTGCCGCTATCTGCTGGGTTGCCTGGCGGCGACACAATCACCTATTGGACAAGCAAGCAGCGGATTCCGGCAGAGAGCTAAAGCCTGTTCCGGCTGGGTTCGACTACCAAGCAGCACGAGAACAGACTGACCGCATGGAGAGCAATCTCCAGCAGTACGAGCAGTGCAATCAGCTAATCAATGACAGCGTTGTGGCAATCCAGACGGGCGAGGGTATGCCCATCGAGATTACCCATTTTGAAAACGGCGGAAAACGAGTACATACCACGCTGACCGACATCCCACCGGAGATTATCAACGACTTTGCACATCGGCTGATGGATGTTTGTGCAGAACGGTGCAGCACTCCCCCACCTGCCGATGATTGACGAAAAAACCGTCTTTTTGGGTAGAAAAGCAGGAGAAAAGCAGGAAGAAAAACGCAGTAGGGGAGCGGATGCAAATGCAAGTTATCAAGTATTGCCTGCGATGCAACGAGCCAATCAGCGACATCTACCACAACAGCTATCACAGTCACATTGCATTGAAATACTGTGAAGCATGCAGAAAAGTGGTGAAAAAAGAACAGGATGCACAGGCGAAAGAGCGTTATCGAAAACGCAAAATGAATCAGAAATTATCGGAAAGATGGTCAGAAGAAGAAACGTACAACACCATCAAAATTACAGTTGGAGAACTTGGAAACGCCATGAAGAAACAACTGAAACTGACAGAAGAGAAATGCGAGGCTCTGGAAAAAGAGTTACTGCAAGAACGGGCAAAAAAAGGCCCTCGCACCGGCGGCAACCAGTGACGAGGGATAGCAAAAAAATAAGAACATCCCAATCTTAACACAGGGAGAAAGGAAAGTCAAGATGCAAAGAGGAGAAGTTTTTTTAAGACAGAACGCAATGAAGGTTGCAATCATGTGCGTGGAAGCAATGCATGCAGATAATACCACGCTCGACCCGATGCAAGAGGCTGACCATTTCGATGTCATGAAGCCGCTGTATCGGATTCTTGGCGAACTGGATGCAGCTGCACAGGCGTTCGTAGATGCAGACTTGCAAACGCTGGCGAAACAGGTCGAGGATGAATCAGACCTGAATCTCAGCCAGCTGGACTTCTTGGAAAGCGATGTGGTGACGGATGATAAAGATTGAAAATGATTGCAGCTGCTGCGAACGGTGCGGAAACTGCGGTGCAAAACGTGTTTTACACTACTACTGCGATACCTGCGGTGAAGAAGTATCAGGTGATGAAAAACTAATACGATTCCAAAAAAGCAGCGGTTTAGATGATTCTTGGATGTGCGAAGAATGCTTTAACAAAGTAATTGATAGCCTGACGTTTACTATCAAAGTTAGTACTTTGTTGAGTTCTTTATAATGGGAGGTAAAAAATGGAAAACGAAAGCAACCAGTTAGCAATCGCAACGCCGAAAAAGGAAATCAGCACCCCAGTTATGGCGGATTTTGCGGATGCGTTAAAAATCGGAAAGGTGTTTGCAGCGAGTGGTCTTGTTCCGACCGCTTACGTTGGAAAGCCGGCAGATTGTGCAATTGCTGTGGATATGGCTCAGCGGATGGGTGTGTCCCCGTTGATGGTTATGCAACAATTGTATGTTGTAAAGGGTAAGCCGTCATGGAGCGGACAAGCGTGCCTGTGCTTTATTCGACAGCGGTTTACAGATGTCAGAGTGAATTACACCGGTGAGCGTGGAACAAACAAACGCGGCTGTTACATTACGGCAAAGGATGGAGATACCGAGCTTGCTGGTACTGAGGTCACCATCGCTATGGCAATCGCCGAGGGCTGGTTGAGCAACACAAAATGGAAAAATATGCCGGAACAGATGCTGGCATACCGTGCAGGGGCGTTTTTTGCCCGTGTATATTGCCCAGATGTTTTGATGGGCTGCCACGTTGAGGGAGAGGCGGAAGAAATCAGCCAAAAGGCGGCGAACGCTCCAGACCCGTTTGCTGAAGCCGAGGGGGAACAGAATGCTAACGAGTGAGAATTATTACTCACCGGAAAGCAACCAAGGTTATATGAGTGCCTCACAATTTAAATCTTTTTTAGATTGCGAGGCACGAACCCTTGCGGAATTGCACGGTGAATACCATAGACCAAGCACTGAAGCTTTATTGGTCGGCTCTTATGTTGATGCATACTTTGAGGGTACGCTGGATGCATTTGTTGCAAATCACCCAGCAATCTTTACAAGACAAGGTAAATTAAAATCTGCATACCAACACGCTGATTACATTATCCAGCGAGTAAAGCGAGATAAAAAATTTATGCAATACATGAGTGGACAAAAGCAGCGAATCTTTACCGGCAAAATCTGCGGTATACCCTTTAAATCCAAAATTGACAGCTATCATGAGGGTCTGATGATTGTAGATTTAAAGGTTGTCCGGGATTTTAACCTGATTTATGACCCAGCCAAAAAAAAGAAACTGCATTTCATTGATTTTTGGCGGTATGACATACAAGGGGCAATTTATCAGGAGATTGTCCGGCAAAACACTGGGAAAACATTGCCGTTTTATCTGGCTGCCGTCACAAAAGAGCCAGAGCCGGATTTAAATCTGTTTTGGATACCGGATGATACCCTTGAAGTGGCGTTAGAGTTTGTACAGTCGCTCGTAAAACGGTATCAAAAGATAAAAACCGGTGATTTATTGCCGATGTCCTGCGGCGAGTGCGATTATTGCCGGTCTAAAAAGATAATTACAAAACCGATAAATTATAAGTCGGTGTATGATTGCGAGGTTGACGACATTTGATTGAAAGAAAAGTTTTTGAAAAGAAAATAACGGTTATCTGCGACACTCGGGAACAATGCAACCAGCACATTATCCAATTCTTGCATGCAAATGGGATTGCTACAGAAAGCCGTAAGCTGGACTTCGGAGATTATTCCTTTGAAATCAATGGAAAGTGCTTTGAGCGTTCCTGCATCGTTGAACGGAAAGGCAGCGTGGACGAACTCTTCGGGAACTTCGTCCACGACCGAGAACGTATTCAGAAAGAGTTCGATGCAGCTGCAAAGAATGCCCGGCACATGGAATTGATTTTAGAGGGCGTAACATCAGAAGAAGAACTAAAGGCGTTTGAAATCCCAGAAAAGCAGATGATTGCCCAGAACCGGAAGGTGCAGCGTATCGGCGAAACCGTCTATTTCGCTCTGCGGTCGCTGCGATCAGGCAATCGGTGCGGCTTGCAGGTGTCATTTGTCCGGAAAGAAGATACAGCCAAAAAGCTGCTGGAAATCTTTTACTATTACTATCGGAACTACGAAAAAGCGGTTGCACCGCTACGAAAGGAGCAAAAACAATGATAAACAAGGTAATTTTAATGGGTCGGTTGTGTGCAGACCCGGAACTCAGAAACACACAAAGCGGCATTGCTGTTTGCCGTTTTCGGATTGCTGTCAATCGGCAGTACAGCAAGAACAGCGACCAGAAAGCGGATTTTATCAACATCGTCAGCTGGCGGCAGCAAGCGGAATTTGTCAACCGATATTTCCGTAAGGGGTCGATGATTATCGTAGAGGGCAAATTACAAAACGCTGATTACACGGACAGCAACGGGGTGAAACATTACGCTATGGATGTACAAGCGGACAATGTGACTTTTGGCGAGAGCAAGGCAGCCCAGAACGCCACGCAGAGCGATGATAACAGCAAACCGCAAAACTATCAGCCCACACCACAAACGGCTTACAGCGAGCCACAGACACCGTCTTACAGCAATCCGATGCAGGGCGTTGTCAACCAGTCGCAAAGCGTTGTACATACCTATGAGGCGGATGTCAAAAATGCCAACAGCCAAACGCCGGAGATTGATTTGAGCGACTTTGAAGAGATTCTCGGCGATGGTGACGTACCATTCTAAGAAAAGAGGTGATGGCGGATGCTGGAAAGCGGTTATATCAAGCTGTATCGGTCACTTTTAAACTGGGAGTGGTACGATGACATCAACACAAAAACGGTCTTTCTGCATCTGCTGTTGACCGTCAACATAGCAAAAAGACAATGGCACGGAATCAGCGTGCCTTGTGGCGGTCGGGTTTCCAGCTATGCGGTTCTGGCAGAGGAAACGAAGCTGACAGAAAGGCAAGTCCGAACTGCAATAAAGCACCTAGAAACGACAGGCGAAGTGACAAGGTACAAATACCACAAATTTACCGTATTTGCTATAAATAATTACGACAAGTATCAATTAGTGACAGGCAAAGCGACAGAGTGGCGACAGGGTGATGACAAGGTAGCGACAGGGCAGCGACAACAGAATAAGAAGATAGAAGAAGATAAAGAAGATATCTATCTATCTATCTTAGATGCAGAAAGCCAAAATTTTCCTCCAACGCTGGAAGAAATCCGGTTATTTGCAGAGCAAGAGAAAATCCGGATTGACGTGCAAAAGTTTTATGACTATTACACGGAAAGAGATTGGAAGACGAAAAACGGGAATTTTATCCGAAATTGGAAAAAGACACTGCAATATTGGGGCGAAACAGAGGGAACACCACACAAAGGAAAGAAACAGCAACAAGAAACACCGGTATCAGAAAACGCAGAAGCTTATGCAAGCCTGATTTTGAACTTGGATGAGCCGATATAATGGAGGTTATTATGAAATATTCTGAAGATTTGCAAATGCAGATTGCATTTGAACACTATGTAGATTGTGAGAGCATCGCCAAGCTGGGCGACCGGTATGAAATTCCGTCCGATACGGTTTACAGATTCTGTAGAGAACATCGGGGCGAGTTTCGGGACGCTATCGTGCGGAACTGGAAGCGGAGCGAGAAGCGAATGAGAAGAGCAGTTGCCGACTATCGAAACGGGGAAACCGTGGACTTTATCCGATGCAAGTATCACATCGGCACGACTTCCCTATATCGGGCACTCAGTGCAAAAAGTGCCTCTTATCTTACGAACCCGCCAGTATTCACAGAAGAAGAGCTTACAAAGGCGAAAGCGGTCTCCTACTTTGGAGATTGGAAAACGGAAATTTTGTCGATGGATGCACAGAAAAAGCCCTTGTATGGCATCTATAACCCTGGGAATGGAACATGGTTGCAACGGCTCTGTCATGGTGGAATCATGCGACCATGGCTATATTCAACGATGTATGGGGCGAATGCGAAGCTGGCACAAGTGAAAAAGCTACGGGGATTACATAACATCGGAGCGGCTGAACTGAAAGTGCAGTGGTATGGATGGAAGCAGTGACGATGGGAAAAGAATTGAAAGATTGGTATGCCCAGCATGGGATTTGTGTAAGTTGTGGGCAAGAAAAAGCTGCACCCAACAGAAAGGAATGCTTTGCATGCTTAGAAAAAAGAGTTGAACGAAATATGAAATACTATCACAGTATGTCAGAAGAACAAAAGCAAGCACGGAACGAAAAGCTAAGAAAACAATATGCAGAGCGAAAAGCTGCTGGAAAATGCACACGCTGCGGAAAAAAGCCGGCAGCATCTGGAAGAGCCATGTGCGTGATGTGTGCAAAGCAGGATGCAAACAGGCATATGGAAAAGAGACGGGAAAACGGGGTTTTGCCAAGATATATGTTTGGCGATGGCTACCACTGTGTAACCTGTGGCAAGGATATTGATAACGGCAAAAAGCAGTGTGATGAGTGCTATAGCAAATCTGTACATGCAATGGAGATTGCAAGAGGAAAAATAAAAGGTGGTTTTAGAAGCCATAGGCTTGTGCTTGGTAAAACGGGAAGGAAGACAGGAACATGAGCAAAATCAATGCCACGCAAATCCTACCCATTGCCATGATACTGCTGGATGTTGGTGCAGCAGTGGTTTGTTTGTGGCATAAAGACCACAGACGGGCGGTTTATTGGTTGGCTGCGGCGGTTTTAAATGTCACCGTTACATTTTGAGAGGGAGTGCGAAAATGAAAAAACTAATTGAACATCTGATGCCCTGTGCAGTTTGTGGGTCAATACCAAAAATTCACTATGTGTATGAGCATGGACATCATTACAAGCTGTTCTGCTCCAAGAACGCCGTACACAACAGCACCGGAGAATGGTTTGCGAACAAGTATAAGGCTTGTCAGGACTGGAACAGACGACAACAAGCTCTTGAAGAAAAAGAGAAAACATTCGGCGGCAAGCTGAAACCTTGTCCGTTCTGCGGTCGAAAAATGCAGTTTCATAACGATGTGCGGTTAGACAGGAACGGCAAGCGGAGAAATTATTTGTATTTCCTGCATGAAGATTACGACATAAATAAAGAGGCATCCTGCATACTGGATGATATTTGTATGCCGTTTTCGATTGGAGCAGGCGATGCAAACATTGAAAAGGGTTATATCGGCGAATATGCAACAAGATGGAACAAACGTGTTTGTAATGATGAAGATGCAATGCATGAGATCAAACAGACGTTGCTTGGAACGATTCAGCCGCTGGAACGAACCGTGGAACTGCTCGAACAGCGAAACAAGGAACTGGAGCAGGAGAACCAGAAGCTGAAGCAAATGCTGAAAAAAGTAGCAGATGATGCAAAAGGGCTTTTTATGGGATTTACGGGATATAATCCGTATGAAAAACGTTTAAAACACGAAGACTGTGAAGCACGTGAATACTGTGACTACTGCGACAGGGATTGTGATTGTGACGGACAATGCAAATGGCGGTATGAGGATGATGTGGAAAAGTTATTGAAAGAAACGAAAGAAGCCGAAAGAAAGAGAAAGGAAGCGTTAAAATGAACGACATCGAAAAGAAAATTGAAGAACTGAAATCCGAATTTTTGACTAAGCTGGAAGGACTGAAGAAAGAAGCAGAGGCACAAAAGGAACAGGAAGAGTTGAAGCCGTGGAAGCCGAAGGATGGAGAAGACTACTTTTATATTGGTATCGATTTTACAATTGATAGCTGGGAAAACGTAGATGACGACACGGACAAACGCAATTTTAGAATCGGCAACTGTTTCCCAACGGAAGCCCGTGCCGAACAAGTTGCAGATAAAATGCGGTTGCTGTTACGGTTGGAGCAGCTGCATGATATGCTCTGCCCGGACTATGTGCCGGATTTTGGAAGCGGAGAAGCAACGTATTGCCTTTATTATGATTACAGTAGCAGCCACTGGGCTGCTGAAGGTTGGTATGATTGCAATTGTCGCGTTAATGGTCCTTATTTCGACACCCTCGAAAACGCTGAAAAAGCAGCGGAAATCCTGAACAAAGAACTGGAGGAATCTAAATGAAAAAGCTGATTGTTGAGATTGCTGACAAGTATGCAGATGCCGCATCAATGACATTTATCGGGACAAACTGTGCTGAATCAGAGAAGATTCGTATGACTGTCGCAGCAGTTGTTCTCAAGCCAGATATAACGGCAATTGCGGTTTGTGAAGATGGGAGTTTGATTCGGTATGAAGGTGATTTGGCTTCCAAAGATCAGCTGTCCATTGAAAAATTGATAAATGCAGTCAGACAGCTGGAAGATTTACGCAATGACCGTGAGGGCTTTGCAGACTACGATGAAGAAGACAATGCCTTTGTGCGTGACATTGAAGCAATTGACACAGCGATTGCGGCGATGCAGCAGCTGGCAGCATTGGATATAGCCGGAAATCGGTAAAAAGGGGGAATCCAAATGAAGAACCCAGCCTTACAGCGAAAAAACTTGTATAACAAGAACGAGGTTGAACACAGTCACGAAATGGCAATTTATCAGGGGATGGCGATGGTGTTTGTGACGCTGGAATGGCACTATGGATGGAAACAGAAACGGCTGAACAGACTATTTGAGAATCTACAGTCCATTGCTGAAATACCGCCCATCTTTGGTAAAGCACCGGACGCACTGGAACAAATGCAGCATTTCAAGCAGGATTATCAGATTGACTTCATGAAAATCCAGCTGAAAACAAAGGAGAAATGAGGATGACGAAAGAAGACCTGACACAATGCAACGCCAAATGGAAAGAACTGCATCAAATCGAAAAGCTACTTACAGAGATTCAGGCAGATGCACGCAGTACGAGAGCGGTTTGCTATGACAGCGAGCCAAAGCATAAAGGTGAGCCGATTCCAGCCGTACAGACGTACGTGGAACGGCTGGAAGAACTATCGAATTGGTATGAACAGTTAAAAGGCAGCCTGATGAAAGACATCCGACAGGTAGAACAGGAAATTTCAAAACTGCCGCCGGATTTACGGGTATTGATGCGGTATCGGTATGTGCAAGGAAAAAAATGGGAATGGATTAACGGGAAGATGTACATTTCAGAATCAAAGTCCAAAAGAATGCATAAAAGAGCTTTAAAACTATTAGAAGTTGGACTTGTTTGACACAGTTACAATGTGTTATAATGGTAATATCAAAAAATGAAATCCGGATGGGAAGTTCTCCCGTCCGGATTTTTTATACCTGAAAAACGGAGGGAGGACGTTGGCAAATGAAGAAAACCTGATTCCGATGGACGAACGAACAGAGAACGAACAAAGAGAAATTGCAAGAAAAGGTGGCAAAAAGTCCGGAGAAGCACGCCGCAGAAAAAAAGACATGAAAGCCAAAATGAAGCTGTTGCTTTCCCTGCAGCCGACCGCCAGCCAAACAGAATTGTTGAAAGCACTTGGCATTCCGGAAGAGGACGCAGACAACGAAATGCTTCTGCTGGTCGCCATGTTTCAGGCTGTCACGGAAGACCGAGATACCAAAGCATTTGATAAGGTCATGGACGTACTTGGAAAGACCGTACAACGGGAAGAACTGACCTTGAAAAAGCGGCAGGCGGCGAAGCAAGACAAGCCGAGCAACGGCATGACGGAACAGCTGATTGCAGGAATGCAGGAACAGGGGGTGGAAGATGATTTACACGAAGAAGCAGCGGCAATTGATGGAACTGTGGCGAACAAAGAAGTTGCAGCGGATTAACTTGCTGGAAGGGTCTGTTTCTTCTGGGAAGACGTGGATTTCATTGGTATGCTGGGGATTCTGGCTGGCTACCATGCCGCAAAATCAGCTGTATCTGATGTGCGGAAAGTCGTTGACCACGTTGAAACGAAACTGTTTGATTCCGCTGGAAGCCATGTTTGGACAAAGTAATTTTTCTTTTTCAACCTCTGCCAAAGAAGCCTATCTGTTCGGCAGGCGGATTCTGCTGGAAGGTGCAAACGATGCACGCAGCGAAGGCAAAATTCGAGGGCTGACCCTGCAAGGTGCGTACTGCGATGAATTGACGCTGTTCCCAAAGGATTTCTTTGTTATGCTGCTATCCCGTTTGCGTGTGCCTGGTGCAAAGCTGATTGCAACGACCAATCCCGACAGCCCTCAACACTGGTTGAAAAGAGAATACATTGACCGCATGGCTGAACTGGATATGTTGACCATGCGGTTTTTGTTGGAAGACAATACAACACTTGACTCACAGTATGTGACTGCAGTAAAAGCAGAATACACGGGCGTGTTTTATCGCCGCTTTATCTTGGGCGAATGGTGCGTTGCGGAAGGGCTGATTTACCCGATGTTTGACAAGGCGGTGCATGTCACCCACCATCCTGAGTTACAGCCTGGCGGTGATTATTACATTTCCTGCGACTACGGTACGCTGAACCCAACCAGTGCAGGTCTGTGGTACTTGCAACCAGACGGACACGCAATCCGCCTGCGAGAATATTATTATGACGGACGAAAGACCAAAACCCCCCGAACGGATGAGGAACATTACGCAGCGTTGGAACAGCTTGCTGGAGACGTTGCCGGCAAAGTTCGGGCAGTCATCGTTGACCCGTCCGCTGCATCCTTCATCGAGTGCATCCGGCGGCACGGGCTGTTTCGGGTCTGGCAGGCAGATAACAGCGTATTAAACGGCATTCGGGACACATCCAGCTTGCTGCAAATGCAATACCTGCACATCTGCGACAACTGCACAGACATCATTCGGGAATTTTCGTTGTATCGCTGGGATGAATCCGCTGCAGAAGACCGCCCCATTAAAGAAAATGACCATGCCATGGACGATATGCGGTACTTTGTGCGTACTGCCATGACAAGAACGCTGAAAACCATCCGGAGGAGGTGATGCGATGATACAAGCAAATGAAATTGCGGCAGCTTTCGGGCTGCCTTGTTTATTGTCCGGCGATATGCAGACCGCCTTGCAACTCTGGGAAGACCTATACCAGAACCGTGCAAACTGGCAAAAAGAACGCGTGAAGCCGCTCCGACTGCCGGCGATGATTGCACGAGAACTGAAGCGGCTGGCATTGACGGAATTTGTACTGGATACGAAAGACACAGAATTACAGCTGCCCCTACAGCATACCAAACAAATGCTGCGGCAGAAGCTGGATTACGGCATTGCATCCGGTGGGCTGCTGTTAAAGCCGTATTATCACAACGGGCTGCAAATTGATTTTGTGGCACAGAATCAGTATTTGCCAGTCCGCTATACAAACGATGCTTGCACGGCAGTGATTTGCCCAGAAGAACTGGTGCTGGAAAAGCGATGTTACACCCGTTTGGAGTTCCACCAGTTCGATGAACGGGCACACACCCACACCATTCAGCAGCGGTGCTTCCGCTCCCCTACGCCTGGCACGCTGGGGCTGGAATGTGATTTGTCGGAAGTGCCACAATGGGCAAATCTGTTGCCGCAAAAAACATACTACGATGTATCCAAGCCGCTGTTTGCGATGTTCCAGATGCCAGAAGCAAACAACATTGACCCGACTTCACCGCTGGGGGTGTCTGCTTATGCGGACGCTGTGGATTTGATTCATGACGCAGATGTACACTGGGAACGGATTCTCTGGGAACTGGAATCTTCTGAACGGGCGATTGATGCCAGCGAGGATTTATTCCGCTTCCATCCGGGGACAAACCAGCCCATCCTGCCAAAAGGACGGGAACGGATGTATCACTGTCTGGAAAAAACCGGAACGGGTAACACCATTTTCAACACGTTTTCCCCTGAGATTCGGGACACTTCCTATTTCAATGCCCTGAATCAGATTTTGCGGCGGATTGAATCGGCGGCTGGTCTGAGTTACGGCACGCTTTCCGAAGTTTCAGACGTTGAAAAAACTGCTGAAGAAATCAAAAGCAGTAAGCAGCGTTCTTTTGTGCGAGTGAGCGACATTCAGGGCAACTTGCAAGCCGCTCTGGAACAATTGCTGTACGGATTTCAGTACTATCGGGATTATTACGCAAACCGCCACACAAAGCCGGCAGAGGTATCCTGCACGTTTGGTGATGGGGTTCTGGAAGACACAGACAAGGAATTTCAACGCCGCCTGCAAATGGTGCAGGCTCGTGTCTTGAAGCCGGAGCTGCTGTTGTCATGGTACTTTGGATGTGATGAAGCAGAGGCGTTGCAGATGTTGCCCGAACAGCAGGACGCAGGCGGTTTATTTGACGGCGGTGCATTTTAATGCGGCAGCAGTACGAACCATCTGCTGACCGCATTATCGCCCTATATCAGCAGTTAGAGGACGATATTTTGTCAGCGGTCATTCGCAGAATCCTGAAAATGGGGTATGTTTCGGAAGCGTCCAAACATCAGCTGGAAGTCTTACAGGCTGCCGGCTTATTGTATGATGACATCGTGCAGCTGATTGCCGACCGCACAGATGCATGCACAGCACAGGTCAAAGCGTTGTTTGAAGATGCCGGTGTGCAGACAGTTGCCATTGACAACAGCCTGCACGAAGCTGCCGGAGCGTTGCCCATTGACATCCGGCAGGACAGCAGCCCCCGACAGGTATTAGAAGCCGGATATAAAAAGACACTTGGCACGATGCAGAATCTGGTCAGCACGACCGCAACGCAGACGCAGACCGCATTTATTCAGACCTGTGACCGGATATATATGCAGGTATCCTCCGGGGCGTTTTCCTATCAAGAAGCCATTATGAACGCTCTGCGAGCCTTAGCGGATACAGGGGCAACAGTTTCTTACCCGACTGGACACACCGACCGCATGGATGTTGCTGTTCGGCGGTGTGTGTTGACGGGTGTCAGTCAGACAGCTGCAGCGGTTTCCCTGCGGCAGGCGGAAGATGCAGGCTGTTATCTCATGGAAATCACTGCCCACAGCGGTGCAAGACCTGACCATGCAAAATGGCAGGGGCAGCTTGTTACAATAACCGGAAAAGATGCCGGAAAAATCATTGACGGGCTGCGAGTTTTTACCCTCTCTGAAATCGGTTACGGCAGCGGCGAAGGGTTCAAAGGTTGGAACTGCCGCCACAACTGGCATGCTTATTATCCAGGGTTCAGCACACCGAATTACACGCCGGAAGAGCTGAAAAAGCTGGATGAACCTTGTATTTCGTACAATGGGAAATTGTACACGGAATATGAAGTCAGCCAGATGCAGCGAGCACAGGAACGAAGAGTGCGTGCTTGGAAGCGGCGTTGCATCACTGCACAGGAAAGCGTGAACAGTGCCACGGATGAAGCGACCAGAGCGACAGCACAAGCAGAATTTGACCGGTCAGCACGCTACCTGAAAACCAATGAAGCAAAGCTGAAAGATTTTTGCAGACAAACCGGGCAAGACCGTGACCGGTTCCGGGAACAGGTGCTTGGATTCAATCGGTCAACGGCACAAAAAGCGGTACACGCTGCAAAGAAAAGTGGGTTGACTTCTGGCGGCAAGGATGGTATAATAAAGTCAATTGATGTAGACGATTTTGAAATGGCCGTATATGGGAAAAACATTAATAGTGAAGTATCAGATGCTATTGTTTCCAAAATGAACGACTTAGAACGCAAAGGAAAATTTTATATTAGTGAAGTCAAGGTAGCCCGGATTTATGGAAAAGATGGCGGAATTCCTGCACTGCAAATTGAACCACTATCAAACGGATTGTTACGGTTAAATATAAATACCGATGTTTTTTCTGGCTACACATTAGAAGAAATAGACCAACGCTTTTTAAAGGCAAGTTCAACAATTGCAAATAATCTTGAGGAAGCATTGATACATGAAAGTGGTCATGCAAAATCAATTGCCCGAAGAAGTGCATCCGAAATTCAGAGCATGTATGAAGAATTGTCTAAAATCCATATTAACGGAATTAGCGAATGTGCTTTTTCTGATGGAGCAGAATGCTTAGCTGAAGTAGAAGTTTTGCTAAGCAGAGGTGAAGCTGTTCCAGAGAATGCCATGAAATTATATAGAAAATATGTACTTCGGGAGTGATTTGAATGATATGCCTCACAATGTGTTCATTATGTGCCCACGACAGAAAAGAAAAAAAAGATGGATGGATACCAACTTGCGATGCTTATCCGAACGGGCGGCCGCTGCTTGACAAAGAATTCGACAAAAGAGTTGGAACAAAAATCTGCAATCCAGAAAATGGAATCGGATACGAGCCGAGTGAATTTGGAAAAAAATGGCTTGAAAAAGCATCTCAATGAGGTGCTTTTTTCATGCCCTGAAGGAGGAGTTACAATGATGAACGGCTATTACGACTCTGCAAACTATGACGGACTTACAGACGAAGAAATCGCTGCAATGCGGAAAGACACGGAAAGAGATATGGCTAAAGCAGGAAGTAAGCCTATTTGGACAAGCAAGACAAAGTTGGGATACACGCCTATTTTTATCGGCAAGAGCGGTGCTTTGTATGTTGGTGGCGTAAAATTGGAGGGCGTGTATTTTGCTGAAAACAGACAGAGTTCTGACGGTTTCAACAAACTCTGCATTGTATTTGAAACAGACAAGGTAGTTGACATGCGGGAAAAGGATAGAACGACCTTGTTTGAACCTGACGCCGCCGAACTAAGAAAAACACTTAAACAAATTTTTGGATGATGGAGGAAAATATGAAAACAAGCAAACCAGCAGAATTGAAAGATACAGTAAGTATGATGGACAGCACAGACTATAAGGAACGCTTCAAGGCAGAGTATATACAGGTGACTATTCGGTATCGAAAGCTGAAATGCATGCTTGACAAATGGGACACTGGAAAGCTGAATTTCACGCCGACCTGTCCGAGAGGCGTCTATAATTTCCAGATCAGAGCAATGGCAGATTATATCACCGCTCTGGAAGCCCGTGCAGCAATCGAAAATATCATACTTTAATCACCGCCCCGACCACGGGCAAAAACTGGCGGAGGGTGGAAACCAAGAACAAACAAGCCTGTGGGTACGGCGTTCTTCTATCAGCAAATCAGCATCTGAGCAATCAGGTGCTATTTTTATACCAAAATTCAGAAAGGAGCAAGACCATGATTGACCAAAAGTTTTTAGAAAGCCTTGGTGTTACAGATGAAAGTACGGTGCAGAAGATTACCGAAACTTACACCGCCGACATCCAGGCAGAACAGGACGCTGCGACAGCCACCAAAACACAGCTGGATGAAGCCAACAAGACCATCCAATCTTACAAGGATATGGACATTGACGGCATCAAAGCCAGTGTGGAGGAATACAAGCAGAAGCTGACGCAGGCAGAAGCAGAGCGGGCAGCGTTTGAGTACCGCACAAAGATGAACCAGTATGTGAAAAAGCTGGGGCTGAAAAACGATGTGTATGAAAAGCATGTCACGGATTTGCTGACCGAAAAGAATTTGCAATTCGATGGCGATACGCTCATCGGCGGTGACGACATCGTGAATGCGTTCCGGACATCCCACGAGGATGCCTTTGCACCAAATCCGCAGGAACGGGCAGCCGCTGCGACTTCCGGCAACCCACCAACCACGCTTTCCGGTGTGGAAACAGAATTCTACAAAATGAACCCAAATCTGAAACAGTAACAAGGAGGAAGATTTTATGCCACATATTGCACAGGAACGGTATTCGAGTTTGGTAGATGAAAAGCTGCGTGCGACACTCGTTACCAAGGACAATCTCATTTTCAACCCACGTTATGAAGGAAACCCGAAGGCTGGAAAGGTCAAAGTTCCGGTTCGGGATACCGAAGTAGAGGTGAAGAAGTACGACAAGCAGAAGGGTGCTGCCATCTCTGCCGGCTCTACTACCTACTTCGATATTAACATTGATACAGATGAAGCGGTCAATGAAATGATTGACGGTTTCGATGCACAGAGCGTTCCGGACGGCATCACCGCAGAACGACTGGACAGTGCTGGTTACTCTCTGGGGCTGTCCATGGATACGAAATGCATCCGTGCTCTGGAAGAAACCGCAGGCATCACCATTGCAACCACAAAGACCGCCTGCACGGACAGCACTGCATACAAGCAGGTACTGGCAGCAAAGCGAACGCAGTCCCGTCTGGGCGTGCCGAACGATGGGAAGCGGTGGCTGATTGCATCCCCAGAATTCATGGAAGTGCTGCTGGCAGATGACCACTACATCCGGCAGGGGGACTTGTCCCAGGAACTGGTGCAGTCTGGCGTAGTCGGCAGAATCGCAGGATACAACGTCTTTGAATCCAACAACACGATGTTCGAGGATACTACGATTGTTGGCGGCAAGAAGACCACCACAGAATTTATTTGTGGTCACCCGAACTGGTGCCACCGGGTGCAGGAATGGTCTGTTCCAGTCGCCATCAAAAACCTGACGAATGAATACATTGGTTCTTCTGCGGTGCAGGGTCGAAAGGTTTACGGCATCGGCATTTCGAAACCGCAGACCGTCTATGTGAAACGGACGGAGGTCTAAAGGATGGCAGTCTATGCAGATTTTCCATACTACCAAGACTTTTATTGCGGCACGGTGTTTACAGATGCGGCAGCATTTCGCACGGCTGCCGCCCGTGCATCGGACTATATCGACAATGTGACCTTCGGGCGGCTTTCCGGCAGCGTGCCGGAACCGTTTGCAGAACCTGTCAAAAAATGTGCGTGTGCATTGGCAGAGGTATTTGAGTTGCAGCGACAGGTGTATGCCAGCACAGACAGCAACGGTGCAAAAAAGTCCGAAACGCAGTACCATTACAGCGTGACATACAGCACGCCAGCGGAAACGCTGACGGCTCTGCTGAGCGGCAAAAGTGTTTCGGATTATCTGTACAGCATTTGTCTGCGGTATTTAGGACGCACAGGGCTGATGTATCGGGGGTGTGATTGATGTTTACGAACTGCAATGCGGTTACAATTTATCATCCAGAGGGGGCAGTCAATCACCGTCCTGTTTTTTGTCGACACGTCATCCAGAATGTTTACTGGGAAGAAACGATTGGCAGCCGACAGAACGGAAAAGAGGTGCAGCAGAGTGACAGCATTTATGTCTGCATTCCTGCATCGTCTGTAACAGATTATGTTCCAGCACGGGATGACCTGCTGTTTCGTGGCATTATTTCGGAAGAAAAAGAACTGCACGAAATACAGACGCTGCCAAACAAACACACCATTACAGCGGTTGCAGATTGCCGATATGGCTCTGCAGCAGTTCAGCACATCGAGGTGACAGCAAATTGATTACAGGTTTTAAGATTCGCATGCCGACTGCAAAAGATTTTTCCGACCGCCTGCAAAAAGCACAAAAGCATTTAGACAGCGAAGTGCTGTGGAAAAGTGAACCATACGTTCCATTCAAGACTGGCATGCTGCGAGATTCTGGCGTTTTAGGAACGAAAATCGGCAGCGGCAGGATTCGCTACCTTGCCCCCTATGCACGCAAGCAATACTACAAAGGGCTTTCCACGGGCAAACGGGGGCGGTACTGGATGAAACGTGCGATGATGGCACATGGAGATGCTATTCAAAGAAGCACACAAAAAATATTGAACGGAGCGTGATATTGTGTCGATGATACAGGCAGTATGGGACTATTTTTCCACCTGTCCCCTGCTGGAAAATCAGCGAATTTTAGGAGTTGACCGGCTGGGCGTTGACCCAATCGAATACACCATTGACATCCTTCCCAGCGAGCAAATTGTAAAGCGGTATGTGGACGGTTCCAGCATCCGACAAATCGAACTGACATTTTCCAGCCGGGAACCGTATGGACGGGATGTCATACAAAACATCCAGAACTCTGAATTTTACGAAAAGTTCGCTGATTGGGTCGAGCAGAACGATGATGCCGGAATCTATCCGGACTTTGGCAAATGGAAAACAGTCAGAAGTATACAAGTGATTAGCAGCGGTTATGCAGTAGAGGTGACGGAAAAAACATCACGCTATCAAATCCAGCTGCGTATCACCTATTTACAATCATGGAGGTATTTCAAGAATGGGTAAAGGAATTGATAGTTTAAAGCTAAAAAAACGCTCCGAGAAGTTGGCATTTATGGAAGTGAAGATTGGCAGCACATCCAGCTATTGCCGCTTGGAAGGCTTTACAACGCAGGCATTTAACGCAAATGCAAGCGAATACAACCGACAGTATGTAGACGAAGACACTGAACGAACAGACGTAAAGGGCTATTCGGAAAGCATCAACTATAACTTTGACCAGTATATCGGTCATCCGGCTCTGAGCGAAATTGTGAAGATCACCGAAAACGAACTGACTGGGACAGATGCAGTGCGAAATATCTTGACTGTGGATATGACGTCCAACACGTCCAACGGACAGTATGAGGCAACATTGAGAGCCTATGCGATTGTGCCGTCCAGCAATGGTGATTCTACAGACTGCATGACGTATTCCGGCGATTTCAAATCCAGAGGGACAAAAAGAGCGGTTAAGGTCACAATGGATGCAGACTTTGAAAATGCAACTATTGTGAGCAGTAGCACTGTTTCCAGTCAGAATGCAGAGGTGAAAAAGTAATCGATGCAGGATTTGTATACAGTTACCATCAATGGCACGAAACTGCATGTTGATGCAGAAGATGCAAGCTTTATGGAACGCTATCAAGCTGCTTATGATGCGATGTCTGCAAATCCTGCAGACACGCTGAACGACAATCCGGCAACAGTGATTCGGAAATACTGCCAGAGTTATCGTAATTTTTTTGATGCTCTCTTTGGCGATGGAACGGCTGCGGCTGTATTTACAGGGATGCCGGACAACGCCAGAATGTACGATGAAGTTTTTACCGTGCTGATAAAAGCCATATTGGAACAGCAAATGGCGGCAGCACTGCGACTAACGGAGGCAGCGAAACGATATGTCCCACGAGAATTGGTATAACATCCTGACTGACCGCCTGCCGGGCAGTGTGGAAGTGAACGGAAAAACCTATCCAGTTCACACCAGCTTTCGGGATTGGATTTCCTTCTTTTTTCTGCATGAAGACGCAGACTTGACGGACATCGAAAAAGTCACACTTGCAATGAACTGGTATCGAAACACAATTCCGGGAAACAAAGCAGCCGCTTATCAGGCATTACAGGAATTTGCTGCCTGCGAACGTCTGCCAAAGTCCAAACGAAAAGCAACGGGAGTACGTTCCACTCCCGTTTTTTCGTATCTGCATGACAGCGTGTATTTGTTTTCTGACTTTTTGCGATACTATCAAATCAACTTGCAGACAACACCGCTGCACTGGTTTGCATTTACTGCATTATTTGAGGGATTACCGGAGAAAAGCAGCACGAAACAGCGGATCGCTTATCGATGTATCAATATCGGTTGCATCAAAGACAAGGAAGAACGGAAAAGGATTTTGCAGATTCAGCGTGCAATTGCGATTCCACAGAAGCCCATGACCGCAGCAGAGGTCGGTAGTTTATTTGGATAAGAGGTGAAAAAATGGCAGAAGAAAAAGCGTTGGTCTTTGACACTGGGATTGATAAAAGCGGATTAGAAAAGGGATTGGCAGAAATAGAAGAAGCGATTGCATCCACTGCTTCTAATTCTGAAAAAGACGCAGAAAAAGCGTTTGACAGCATGAAGTCCCAGGTTGCAAAGCTGGCAAATTCCTACAAAGAAGCCGGAATGACAGCATCCGATGCCATGAAAAAGGCATGGGAAGAAGTACGAGATGGTTCATCTTCTTTTCAAACCGCAGAAAGGAATGTGTCTGGATTTGCAGAGAAAGCAGAATCCGAATTACAGAATGTGGGCGAAATTGCAAGTAGAGCTTTTGACGAAGTGCCACAAAGTACAGAAAAAAGCCTTGAAACCGCCATGACATCCGTTGACGATTTTTCCGGCAAAGTGCAAAAAGTACTCGCTGCCGCCGGTCTGGCATACGGTGCGAAAGAGATTATAGATGTCGGCACGGATTATACCCGGGCGATGGGAAAGATTGCAGCTGCTGCCGGAGCAACTGCAGAAGAAATGGATGTCATGAGTAGCTCTATAAAAAACGTCTACAATAGCGGCATTGGGGAAAACTTGACAGAGGTTGCAGATGTTGCAGCAATGGTAAAGCAGCAATTTGGAGATATTGACGACAAGTCGCTTGAACAAATCACCCAGGATGCTATTACAATGTCAAGTGTTTTTGATTCTGATCTCAATGAAACTTTAAGAGGCGTTAATGCTCTTATGAGTAACATGGGGCTTACTGCGGAAGAGGCGTTTGATTATATCGCAAAGGGCACACAAAACGGACTTGACAAAAGCGGCGAGCTCTCTGATAATTTGGCGGAGTATTCGCAGATCTGGGAACAGGCTGGATTTTCCGCCGAAGAGATGTTTTCCATTTTGCAAAACGGTCTGGATAGCGGAGCGTATAATCTCGACAAAGTAAATGATTTTGTCAAAGAATTTACGATTTCTCTCTCTGATGGACGCATTGAAGAGAACCTCGACAGTTTCTCACTCGGTACACAAAATATTTTTAACGAGTGGAAAAATGGGAATGCGACACAAAAAGACGTTTTTCAGTCCGTCATAAGCGATTTATCAAACATGACGGATGAACAAGAGGCATTGACGCTTGCATCCAATACATGGAGTGCCCTTGGCGAGGACAACGCCATGAAAGTCATTACATCACTAAATAATGTAAATGACGCATATAGCAATGTGGAAGGCACGATGAAATCTGTCAATGATGTCAATTATGACAATTTGGCAACAAGGATGACCGCACTTAAACGCCAGTTTGAAACAGAAATCGTGGTGCCAGTTGCGGAAAAGTATTTACCAAAAATCGAAAAAGCAATTGATTATGTGTCAGAAAATCTTGATGAAGTCGTTGATCACGCAAAGCCGATTGCTGCCGGGATTGCAGCTGCATTTGCAGTCAAAAAAATTGTGGATTTTGGCACAACTACCGTCAACACGGTCAAAACAATCCAGACAGCTTTTAGACTCCTGAATACATCCAATCCGCTTGGTTGGATTGCTATCGGTGTCGGTGCTGTTGCAAGTGTAGCGACCGCCCTACTGGCAGATGCAAAAAAGAAATCACAGGAATGGAAAAATCACTTAGAAGATGTCCGAGAATCAGCTGCAAAAATCCCGGATGAAGTGCAAAAATCAATTGACAAAACAAACGAATGCACAAAAGCCTGGGAGGATATGCACCAACAAATCAGCAAAGATGGGCTTGTTGAGGATTCCGATTTTGAGGCGGTCAACAAGTTAAAGGAGTCTTTGATGGCTCTGGTCAACTCTGACGGCACGATCAAAGACGGTCAAGAGGAAAAGGTGCAAGATCTGATCAACAAAATCAATGAGTACAGCAATACCGGGCTTACTGTTGCAGATGGTCAAATCTTAAAAAATGATGAAGTTGTCAATAGTTACGGCAAAATTTCTGATGCAATCGATGACGTCATTGAGAAACAACACGCACAAAATTATCTGGACATGCTGGGTGATGCATCAAAGCAGGCACAGCAAGAGAGACCTGCTCTCTTGCAGGCGGTAACGGAACAAAACCAGGAATTGCAAGCAAAAAAAGAAGAACGTCAACAGATAATTGACGAAATGGCACAATTTAAGCTTGACAATACTTATACATTGACAGACATCAATGGGAATTCGGAAAAAATTTGGAACGATTCCGAATCATCGAAAAAATACGATGAAATGCGGGAAAAACTGAATGGCGTAAACGACAGTATCCAGACGTTGAGCACAACATATCATGAAACAACCGTCCAGCTGGAAAAGGGTGCAGATGCGATGTCCGCTTATAAAGAGGCGGCAGAGGCATTTTCCAGCGGCGATTTGGAAACCGTAACGCAAAATTACAATGACTTGCAAAACAATATATTGACTGCTGCGACAGCGACCGCCGAACAACTGAGGACGCAGGAAGAAGAATCACGAAATCATTATGAAACGCTGAAGCAAATGGCAGATGAAAACCCTGGGTCTGTACTTGCCGAAGATCTTGCAGAGGCAAAACGTCAAGCTGAAGAGGCGGCTGTGGAACTGGAAATCAAAACCGGAGAGCACGGAGAAAATGCCGGAAAGACGTTTTTGGATACCCTGGCATCATCCGGAATGAGCCAGGATGAAAAGCTTGATGCACTCAACCGGTACATCGAAGAACGGCTTAACAATGGTGACGATTTAAACAAAATCGCCCAAAATATCGGTCTTGACTATACAAGCGGATTTGCGGAAGGTATCACTGACAACATCTCAAGCGTGGAAGAGGCAGTAAAAGCACTTGGTCGAGCTGCTGAGGCACATCTTAGAGTAAGCATTGATTCCCACTCTCCGTCCCGTGTTGCCAAAGTCATCGGCGGTGACTGGGACGACGGCTTTGTTGCCGGGATTGAGGGTGGCATACCAGACGTGTCAATGGTATCTGCAAATATGGCGAACGCTGCCGTCTCTTCTACGCTGGGCATCATGAACGCCCAAGGTGCAGCAGCTGTTTCGGCATATAGTCCGATTCTTCAGCAAGTATATACACCGCAAGAAAACAAATCATCCGCTGTTCCAACCGCTTCCCAGCAGCCGCAGGGCGACATCATTATTCCAATCAGTATTGGAGACGAAACACTTGAAACCGTTGTGGTCAACGCCGTTACAAGAGCCAATGCAAATAGTGGGGGGTGGAGCGTGTGATACAGATTGATACCATGACAGATGAGGGTATTATTAGTGTTGACCACTGTTATTTGCGAGTTGTAACAGATGGCGATAGCTGGGCAACCCACCCGAACTTACAGCAAGCTACCATTGAGCGAATCGGCACGCAAATTGCGTTGAAAAAAGGCAAAGATGACCTTGTCGTATTTACCGAAGATGCACAGATCAAGCTAAACGGCGATGGACTGCCTGCTAACCGTGACGGCTATGCAATTTGGGTCGAATGTACTGCGATTTACACAAAAATCACAGACGAAGAAATCACTAGATACCAAAATGGAGACAGCATTGTAACAAAAAGCAGCCGTGAGGGGTATTGCGTCGAGCAAGGCACTCGCAAAGAACTACGCTGGGCGGAAAACGATGACAATTCTATCCGTGTATGGATAACGAAGTATCAGAATTATTTAATCCGCAATATCCTGCAAATGAATGTTACGTTTTTGGAAATTGTTGATACCTATGAAAATGAGAGCGGACATACAATCACATACCCTGTCAGACTGGGAAAAAGAAGGATTGACATCAAAATAGAAGCAGACTTGCAAGGCTTGGAAATCCTTATGGAGATGTTCAAACAGCCGGAGCTGCTGCTGTTTTACAAGTCCCCGTCTGACAGCTGTGAACAATATGGGTACTTCCGGAAAACGTCTGATTTGCAAATCACAACCATTGCAAGAAATCCAAGGTTTGACAATAATCCGCTTTTGTATCAATGGCAAAACAAAAGTCCAGAACTGAGCCATTTTTATCCGCTGGATGACGGATTACAGCCGCATACTGGAGCATATGAGTTTTCCGTTAGCTTAGAGGAGGTGTAAACCATGGTGATTTACGAGCATGTAAAGGGCATTCTCTCCGTTCCCTGTTATCTGGATGACGGCGATTATGCCGGATATACAACGGACATTGCTTTTACCGATTCTGATATTATCCGGAATAGCTGTTCCATCAAATCCTCTGCCTGTGACAGCAGCACCTTTTCCCTTGGTAGCGTCCGCCCGGCGGAACTGTCCATTCAGCTGCACTTAGAGCAAGACGGCATCAATGCATATAACTTGTATGGTGCAAAAATCATTCTGTACAGCTGCTATCAAAAAGAGACTAAGCCGTCAGATTGGATTTTTCGTGGAATGTTCTGGGTGACATCTGTATCCCGTAAAAAAACGCTGTACACGCTTCGGGCATCGGATGCCTTGGTATGGCTAAATAACAATTCCATTTCGTCCGGTTCTGGAAAAGTTGATGACGATGAAAGCGAAGTATCCAAAAAGCTGCGGGATAAGCTGGAAGGTTATGAGGGAGAAAGCGGTGGTGGCGGCGTTTATCCTTTACATGATATTGTAACGGATATTGTCACATGGACGAATGACATTCTGCAAAATATGATTGCGGAGAAACCGCTCGCTTATGAACCGATCGATTCCATTCCAAATAATAACCCACAACTCGGAAATTCCTACAGCGGTTATACACTGATGCGAAAATCAGAAGAAGGAGAATCCAGAAATACCCGATACAGTGCTATTGATTATATCTCTGCCCTTGCAAAGCCGGCTTGTTCCTTTGTTTGTATGCGAAATGACCAGTATCAGAACAATGATTCACAAGTGCCTTTTTCTCTTGTCCCATTTGGCTTTTTTAAAGACAAAATCCGTGTTCCGTTTTCTTCCATTGCAAGAGATAGCTGTGATGTGGCATCGTATAACATCTATATTCAAAAGGTCTATTTTAAAACCTATGATGATACTGGATGGACAAATGCAAGGGAATACAAGCCAATGCTGGGAAATGCAGAAATCGACCTGTCCAGCAATTGCTTTTTTGATGGAAGAAGAATGGAAACGGTTTTGAATTATCAAGAAGACTTTCCGGACACAAACGACAAAAACGAATATCCGATTGTGGAAGCAGCAGCAAATTATCTGTTTCACAATGTGCTGCTGAAACCATTTCAGCTAAAATGCTATCTGAAATTTGATGACATGGAACACTTCCCTAAGTTGGGGCAGCGAATTGAAATCGAATATCAGCCCGGGAAATGGGCGGAAAGCACCATTACAAACATGACCTGGAAGTTCCGTGGCGGATGGGAGTTTTCTTGCACCGGAAAAGACACCAGAGTGCTGGCACAGGCCGCAAAGCGGTCGTTGGCATTCAACTCCGAAAATGCATCCAAACGCCATGCGGACATTGTGGCAGCAAGTGCTAAAAAAATTGCTTTAGCGAAAGCAGACGAAGCTTGGAATTATGCTGACAAGAATGTATCAGATATACAAAATTTAGAAGATAACAAAGTTGAAAACGAAGAATTTAAAAACGCAATCAATGCCCTCTGGGATGCTATCAATAACTTGTAAGGGAGATGATACCATGCTAACAGCAAATCAAAAATACATCGACACGGCAAACATCAAGCATCTGCTCAGTGCCGGCGAAAAAAACGCCGATAAAATCCAGATTGCCGTTGACCGATACTACCATCAGACTGATTTATCTGATTGTCTGTTTACGCTGCGAGCTGTCAACAGCGGCGGTGGTCTCGTTATGCAGAACCTGGAAAAAGAAGTCACGGAAAGCCAGATTATCTTAACATGGACGATTACAGAGGACTTTACAGCGGTGTCCGGTCAGCTTTTGCCGGAAATTGTCGGTCAAAAGGACGGCACTGTTGTTATCAAATATGAAATGACACCAATGATTGTCCGCAACTCTATTTTAGAGCAGTATAATGGTGGCATTGATGCAATTGACAAAGCCCTGCGTGAGATGCAGTCCATCCTTGCACAAGCAGAGCAGATGATTGCAAAAATGCCAATTATTAAAGGGGGTACATGGTGGCTGTACGATGTCGCTGCAGGTGATTATGTTGACTCTGGGTATCCGGCACAAGGTGAAAAAGGCGATGCAGGCGAACGGGGTGCAGATGGCAGTGATGGAGCAGCCGGAAAATCTGCCTATGAAATTGCCTTACAGAATGGATTTGTTGGCACGGAAACGGACTGGCTAGAATCCTTAAAAGGGCAAAAGGGAGATACCGGAGAGCCGGGAGCGGCTGGGGCAAAAGGCGACCCCGGAGAAAAAGGTGACCAGGGCGAGCCTGGAACACCCGGAGAAAAGGGAGAACGTGGCGAAAAAGGAGAAAAAGGCGACACCGGAGCACCTGGCAAAGATGGCGTGAATGGAACGGATGGAAAAGATGGGGCAGATGGATTTTCTCCAATCGCCACAGTTACCGAAACAGACACCGGAGCTGTTATTACAATTACCGATAAAGATGGCACAACGTCTGCCACTATTCAAAATGGAAAAGATGCTGCGGAAGCTGACCTTTCCCTTTATGCCAAGAAAGAAGACGTTGCACAAGCAGTTGAATACGCTCATACCCACACAAACAAAACAACGCTGAACAAAATCACAGCTGCAAAATTTGATTCGTGGGAAGCCGCTGTGCAACAAATCGGCGATATTGAAACAGCATTAGCGGCAATTGTGGAGGTGGAAACATGACAACGATTGCAGACTATCTGACTGCCTTAGACAAACAGCGAAGACAGCTTGCAGCGAATCTGACTGTAAAGGGTGTACCAGCAAGTGCATCCGAAAAGCTCAATACACTTGTGCCGAAGGTGCTGGAAATTTCGGGCGGTGAATCCCCCTCCACAACCGTGTTATATGACGCAACCCATCGGGACAAGGTATCTTTGCTTTACAACAGCACGATTTACAGCGTGGCGGATTTTACCGCCCTGCATACCGATTTTTGCAGTGAAAAAAATAGCTATGCCCTGAACTATGGCACTGCTATTTTCGGGTGGGATTATAGTTGCTATACCTGTTGCACGCTGCCGATCAGCGTGACAGCATCCACGCAAATTGCAATCCGCTTTCTTTCTGGAAGTACGGAAGTCGGCATTTTACGCTTGGTACAATCCGACACCGGAACGGCTGCGGACATTCTCGCAAAGGCACAAACAGAGGGAAGTTATACAGATTTGCCCTTGCAGTGGCTCTATAGTGCGGACTATATCACAACGCTGACACCCTGCGAGGGCGTAGCAGCAGGTACTTATTATTTGGTGTGGGTCGGGCGGAGCAATAACAGCCATCCGCTGATTCAATCTATCACAATTTTGTAAGGAGGGAAAAATACAATGAATATTATTGAAGCAATGGAACAGCTGAAAGCAGGAAAAGCCATCCAAAGAACAGGCTGGGGTAACGCAAAAATTCAGGCGGTGCAGCTGGAAAACGGACAGTATCAGATTTTTGCAAGTGGAGATTTGACCCCGGAAATGTTAGTGCTGCTTTCCGGCGACTATGAAACGAAAACGGAGGAAACCAAATGAAAGAATGGATTTGTGCAGCAGCCGGAACGGTCGGCGGTCTGATTGCCGGGCTGTTTGGCGGCTGGGATGCGGCGATGATGACCTTGCTGATTTTCATGATTGCAGATTATGCCACGGGATTGGCGGTTGGATGGTGTGGAAAATCCCCTAAAAGCAGCACGGGGGGACTATCCAGCAAAGTTGGCTGGAAGGGGCTTTTAAAGAAAGGTGTAGTGCTGCTGCTGGTTGTTGTGGCAGTTCGACTGGATGTTATGCTTGGGACATCGTATGTAAGAGATGCTGTTTGTATTGGGTTTTGCTGCAACGAATTACTTTCCATTATTGAAAATGCAGGACTGCTGGGCGTGCCATTGCCAGTAGCGTTGAAGAATGCAGTGGAACTGCTCCAGAAGAAAGAAAAATAGGAAGTCGAATCAGTCGAAAAAGTCCCTTGAATTAGTCGAATCAGTCGAAAAAACCGTCCGACAGCGGAAGGGCTGCCGGACGGCATTATGAAAGGATGATATTATGCCAGTCAATCATTATGATTATAACGATAGTACCCAGCTTTCCCCGCATTTTAATGTTATGGAATTTCGGTGTCAGTGCGGAGGTAATCACG
>OFMC01000097.1_pt1 | contig 95593 bp, 80 predicted proteins | sample 1541271 | NCBI WGS metagenome assembly OFMC01 (sample SAMN04209252, study PRJEB22552) | human gut metagenome | biome: gut; material: feces | host: Homo sapiens | place: USA: Oklahoma | reverse complement strand
TTAAACCACATACTCCACCGCTTGTGCGGGCCCCCGTCAATTCCTTTGAGTTTCATCCTTGCGGACGTACTCCCCAGGCGGGGTACTTATTGCGTTAACTCCGGCACAGAAGGGGTCGATACCTCCTACACCTAGTACCCATCGTTTACGGCCAGGACTACCGGGGTATCTAATCCCGTTCGCTACCCTGGCTTTCGCATCTCAGCGTCAGACACAGTCCAGAAAGGCGCCTTCGCCACTGGTGTTCCTCCCAATATCTACGCATTTCACCGCTACACTGGGAATTCCCCTTTCCTCTCCTGCACTCAAGTCTTCCAGTATCCAGAGCCATACGGGGTTGAGCCCCGCATTTTCACTCCAGACTTAAAAAACCGCCTACATGCTCTTTACGCCCAATAATTCCGGACAACGCTCGCCACCTACGTATTACCGCGGCTGCTGGCACGTAGTTAGCCGTGGCTTATTCGTTTACTACCGTCATTACAAATCATTGTTTACAATCTGCACATTCGTCATAAACAAAAGAGCTTTACGGAACGAATTCCTTCATCACTCACGCGGCATTGCTCCGTCAGGCTTTCGCCCATTGCGGAAGATTCCCCACTGCTGCCTCCCGTAGGAGTCTGGGCCGTGTCTCAGTCCCAATGTGGCCGTTCATCCTCTCAGACCGGCTACTGATCATCGCCTTGGTAGGCCGTTACCCCACCAACTAGCTAATCAGACGCAGGCCCATCCTCTAGCGATAGCTTATAAATAGAGGCCATCTTTCACAGCATCCTCATGCGAGATTGCTGTCACATTCGGTATTAGCACCCCTTTCGGGATGTTGTCCCCATCTAGAGGGCAGGTTGCCCACGCGTTACTCACCCGTTCGCCACTAAGATTACCGAAATAATCTCCGTTCGACTTGCATGTGTTAGGCATGCCGCCAGCGTTCGTCCTGAGCCAGGATCAAACTCTCCAATAAAGTTTATTGAAGAACTAATCTAGCTCTTATTATTTAAAAAAGAAGTTATTTGACTTGGTCTTGCGTTTTCACGCTCGACCCGCACATTCGCTTTTTTCTAGGTTTATGTTCAGTTTTCAAGGTTCAGTGCCTAGCGATTTTGGCTTTTGTTTTGTTGCCGTATCGCGTCGACTTGTATATAATACCATGTGACCTGCATTATGTCAACACCTTTTTTGTTACTTTTTTAACATTTTTTCGTGATACACTAGGATTCGTGGAAAAACAACTATGCTTGATTATCGCATTTTTTGGCATCAAAATTTCTTGAAAAAAGTTCAAAAAAAGTTAGATTTTCTACCGAAAAACGGCAAATTTTGCGTAAAAAAATCACTTTCTCCCGAAAAATTTTCGAGATTTTTTTCTTTCTCAGCAGCAAATTTCCTGCTTGTTTTTTTCCGGCATTTTTCACTATTATCGGCGAAAACGTAAAAATGCGCTCTGCTTTCGCAGAGCGCACGAGAAACTATCTGTTATTTTTCGTAAGTGAAGTTATTAATATGCGGCCGCAGGTCCTCGCCTTCCTGTGCTTCGGCAGACAGAACAGCCTGAACAATGATAGCATTCTCCAGACGTTTCTTTTGCAGACGACAGCCATACTCATACGGCTTGGTAATATCGCCGTTAATTAAATCCGCATTGGCGTGGCAGCCACCGCTGCAGAAGAAGCGAGCCCAGCATTTGCTGCACTCCGGCTTAGTAAGAACATGGGTATGACGGAACTTCTGCACCATTTCAGGTGTAACGATACCGGTATCCAGGGTGCCCATCTTATATTGTTCGCGGCCGACAAACTGGTGGCACGGATAAATATCGCCATCAGCGGTAATGCAATAGTATTCATGACCGGCGCCGCAGCCTGCCAAGCGCTTAGCTACGCACGGACCGTTATCAAGTGCTACATTGAAATGGAAGAAGTCAAAGGGATTGCCTTCACGACGACGCTCCAGATATGCACGCGCCAGCTTATCGTATTCATCGAAAATTACCGGCAGATCTTCCTCGGTCAATACCCAGGGTTCATCAATGCCTACTACGGGCTCTACGGAAATCTCCTTGCCAACCTTAGTCATATCCAGCACATCCTCACAGAAATGGGTGCTGAAATGGGTATAGGTTCCGCGCAGATAATAGTTTTTGCCCTCACGGCTGTCAATTACCTTCTTAAAGCCGCGTACAGCTGCATCATAGCTGCCGGATTTATTCGGGAACGGACGCATAGCATCATGAGTTTCCTTCTTGCCATCCAGGCTCAGAACCAACATAACACGGTTATCATTGAGGAATTTGATATTATCATCATTCAAAAGAGTACCGTTGGTTGTCAAAGTCAGTTTAATATTCTTGCCGGTTTCTTTTTCGCGACGGCGTACATATTCTGTAATATGAACAACAACCGGCCAGTTCATCAGCGGTTCACCGCCGAACATATCCAGCTCCAGGTTATGGCGCTTCTTGCTGCCTTCAATAGCAAACTCGATAGCCTTTTCCGCAGTTTCCTTGCTCATGAGCTGACGGCAGCCACCAAAGGAGCCGGTATCAGCAAAGCAGTAACCGCAACGCAGATTGCAGTCATGAGTTACAAGCAGGCACAAGGATTTTACAATCGGCTTTTCTGCAAAAGTCGGCGGTACATCAAAGGAAGGGCTGAAAAGCAGACCTTCATCCTGCAGGCCGTGCATTTCTTCCAATGCATCGCGCAAATCCTCTTCGCTGTATTTATCTTTCAAAGCAGCCATAGCCTCAGCATCGTTGCTGCCATCATAATAATCGAGTAAATCGTAAATAACATCGTCTACAAGATGAACGGCACCGCTGTTGATATCCAGCACAGCCATATTATCATCAAGACGCATTTTATGTATCAGCATGTATTCCAACCTTTCTTTTTGCATAGATAGTAAAACAGCCCCCTGCACCAGACAGGGAGCTGCATTAAGCTCAGATATTATTTGCAGTGTTCGCAAACCTGGTTGCCAACGGTGCAGGAAGTTTTGCAAGCGGATTGGCAGGAAGCCGGGCACTCGCCGCAGCCACCGGTACGCAGAGTTTTGTTCAGCATTGCTTTATTAACAGTTTTGATGTGTTTACGCATAACGATTACCTCCAAAAAAATATATTATTACTTGTTTTATTTTACCTTGTTTTTGCCTATTTTGCAAGGATTTTTTTAAATTGCTCATTTACAAATACTATTTCGCGACCTATATTCTTCCATTGCATTATCTGTTTTTATTATAGCCTGTTCATACGCTTTTATCCATACAACACCAGTCAGAAAATCATTGCAACACGCGGATAGAAATAATTTAATATTATTTTCTGCTATTTGCTACCCAACCTCAATAATGTATAGTCATGCATTCATAGTAAAATTTCATTGTATATGCTAGAATATTCTTAGTAATTATATAGGAGGTCTGCTTGCTATGAAAATAACACGTATTTTAATCCTTCTGAGCGCTGCCGCCATGCTGACGTATGGTATCTGCAACAGAGAATATCTTGCCGTCTGGCGCAAGGCAGCGACAATTTGTCTGGAGTGTATCGGCATTGGTTAAACGTAAGCTTGTACAAATTTGCACCGCCCTCCTATATAACGGCAATTTTGCAGGCTTTACCACCGGCAATATCTGGAAGGGCAGCAGCAAGAATATCTGCCTGCCAGGTTTAAACTGCTATTCCTGCCCCGGAGCCTTGGGTGCCTGCCCGCTTGGTTCGCTGCAAAGCTCGCTCAGCGGTGTATTTTTGCGCATTCCCTTCTATGTGCTGGGCTTCATTCTGCTCTTTGCGTTAATCTTTGCGCGTCTTATCTGCGGCTGGGGTTGTCCATTCGGCCTCGTGCAGGAATTGCTCTACAAAATTCCTACGCCTAAGCTGCAGCGCAACCGCTTTACCTATCTGCTCAGCTATCTGAAATATTTTATCGCGCTGATTTTTCTTATTATTTTACCCTTGGCCTTTTATCAGATCACAGGCAGCGGCGTACCGGCCTTCTGTAAATTTATCTGCCCAGCAGGTACTTTGGAGGCTGCTCTGCCCCTGGCATTTTTCAAGCCGCAGATTCGTGAGCTTTTGGGTCAGCTGTTTATCTGGAAGCTGACACTGCTGTGTCTTACCGTACTGGCAGCCATCTTCATCTATCGCCCCTTCTGCCGCTTCATCTGCCCTTTAGGTGCCATCTATGGGCTTTTTAATAAACTCTCCCTCTTTGGCATGAAGGTTAATACCGTAAAGTGCATCAACTGCGACCGTTGTATGGAGCATTGCAAAATGGATTGCCGGCATGTAGGTGACAGCGAATGTATCGCCTGTGGTGAATGCCGCAAGGTCTGCCCGGTAAAGGCAATTTCTCTCGGCAAAAAATTTTAATTTATATACACTTTTTTCTCTTATTCTTATAAGGAGGTCAACATGAAAAAAATCCTGCTCACCTTATCTATGACTGCGCTGCTATTATTTACTGCTGGCTGCAGCTGTCCTTTCTCCGATAAAACTGCCGACAGCAAACCGAAGATGAACACCGCTGCTGCCTCAGCTGCCGAAACCGCACCCGATTTCAGCTACAAAGAGTTAGGCAGCGGCAAAACCATGCGCCTGAGTGACTTAAAGGGCAAGCCTGTCTTTATCAATTTCTGGGCGACCTGGTGCCCTCCCTGTGTCGGCGAGCTGCCGCATATTGAAAAGAAATACGCCGAATACAAAGATAAAATGCATTTTGTTATCCTCAGCGTAGATGATAACGAACAGGAACCGGCACGCTTCATCCAAAGTAAGGGCTACACCTTCCCTGCCGCCTATGGCGACCATCAGGCACTCGGACGCGCTTACAGTATTGATGCTATCCCTGCATCATATATTATCAGCGCCGATGGCCGCATAGTTGCAAGTACAGTCGGCAGCATGAACGAAGCTTCCCTAGACGCCTTCCTGCAGAAGGCCTTCTAAAAGCATTTTAAAAGCGAAAAGCAGTCCCGCAATCTTTTTAAAAGATTGCCAGGACTGCCTTTTTTATGCCTTCAGCCAGATGCCTGCCTTATAACCACGCACACCCAGCATAGCCGCACCAACGCAGAGCACAACATCAGGAATAACCTGCAGAATACCGCAGTACCAGATAACCGCCCACACGGAAATCGGTGCATTGATTATATAATTGGATACTACATAGAACCAAACTAATCCGAACAGATAAACAATTACCATACCAACAAGATTTGCTTCCAACAGGCTACGGAAATTAATTTGCTTAGCCTTGCGCGCCCAGGCACCGTTTACCCATGCCTGCACGATAAAGCCCAGCAGATAACCGAAGGTCGGCTGCGCAATATATCCCGGGCCACCTCCCGAGGCAAAAACCGGAATACCAACTAAGCCCATAACAACATAGGTGCCGACGGCAATCGCTCCCAGACGCGGTCCGAGCAGCAACCCAGCCAATAAAGTAAACAAAAACTGCAGTGTATAGACATCGGTGCCTACCGGAATTTTTATAAAAGTTCCCACAGTTACAAGCGCAATAAACAATGCGCATAAAATCAGTTCCTTCGTACTCAAATGCATATTTTACGCCTCCAAAGCTTCTGTAACCTCTGTTACAGTTCATAGTTTATAGGATACGCCAGTTTTTATTCATTGTCAACCTATTTTATTTTTATGGTTAACATTACTTGCAAAGGAAAAGGGAGACAACCGTCTCCCTAAATTTTACTTAGCGCACATATATGTCGCGCACAATATTGATATCAATGCCCTTGGTCTGCAAAAAGCCGAAGAAATATGCCTGCTCTAAACGTCTCTTAAAGCCCTCGAGTCCATTTCCGTCATCGGCAACGGTTACGCGATACATTTCGAAAGGTGCCTTTTGATACGTAGCCGCCGTATTAACACCTACATGACCAGTCAGCGCCCTGTAAAAACCATATTTTTTCGCTGCATCAATAACCCTATCGTTATAGCTGCCGTTAGGATAAGCCAGAGTACGCACGATATAGCCGTCAAATTTTTTCTTCAGCCAATAACGTGACGTATCCGTTTCCCACACCAGATATTTTTCATCGATGGCAGCCAGCGGATTATGGCTGTAGGTATGCGAGCCAAGCTCCATACCGGCAGCAATAAGCTCCTTGATTTCCTGCTCATTCATATGCAGCTCATCGCCGATGTCCCTATTGATGACAAAGAAAGAACCTTTGGCATCATATTTCTGCAATAACGGCAGCACTACACTGTGATTATTCTTATAGCCATCATCAAAGCTCAAGGCAACATACTTATCTACACTTTTTCCCTGCTGCAGACGCTCTGCAAGCTCTGCTACCGTCACAATCGTGTAGCCCTGCTCCTTCAGGTACTTCAAATGCGCTTCAAACAGCTCCGGCTTCATAATCAGCGTTTTAGGCCAGTCTGCGCCTTCTTCCAGACCGACAGCGTGATACATCAGTACCGGCGCACCAGTTTTTCTGAAGGCCGCATATTCCTGCTGCCAACGCTCGCCGTTAAGCTTCCATGCAACACCTGCAGCCGCCAAAAGTACGACAACCAGCGCCAGGAATACTAAGCATACTTTCTTAATCATTTATCTGCTTTCTCCAATTCCATACCTAAACCTACTGCAATATCCTGCAGCTTTTTCAAACGATGATTTATGCCTGATTTACCCAGGCCACCGGAGTATTCCACCAAATCATTTAACGATACATCCGGATACTGCAGTCGCAGACGCGCCGTATCCTGCAATCCCTGAGGCAGCTCGCTCAGCCCCATATGCTCATCAATATAATGGATGCAGCTTACCTGACGCACGGCAGCCTTAACCACCTTGTTCAGGTTCGCAGTTTCGCAATTTACTGCTCTGTTGACATTATTGCGCATTTCTTTGACGATACGGACATTTTCCAGCTCCATCATCGCATTATGTGCACCGATAACGCTCAAAAAGCTGATAATGCTTTCGCCATCCTTCAGATAAACAATATACTCATTTTTTCTGTCGGTCAGCTTGGCCTTCAAGGAAAAGCTCTGCATAACCTTAATAATCGTCTGTGCAAAATCCTCGTTGCCTGTCACCATCTCCAGATGGTAATCGCTGGCCGGACGGCTGATACTGCCGCCGCCCAAAAATGCTCCGCGCAAAAAGGTGCGCTTGCCTTCGTGATGCGAGAGCAGCGGATTTTTCAAATCGCCCTCTACACTTAAGAGCTGCAGCTCGTTCAGCGCCTTGCTTACCTGCGGCGCCGGCACTACATGTACCTGATAACGGTTATTCTTCTTCAAGCGGCGTGAACGGGTAATAACTACCTCCGTCTGCACCTGATAATTGCTTTTCAACAGCTGCAGTACACGTCTGGCCAAAGCAGCATTTTCAGTAGAAAAGTGAATGCCTATATTCATACCGCGGATAACAATCGCACCGCTCATACGCAAAAGACCGAGCAGCTCTGCTTTGTCACCGGTCGCATCATTTGTTTCTATACGGGATAATTCATTTTTTACATCATTGGAAAAAGACAAGCAGACTCCTCCCTTCTCAGCCGACAAGGCTGCAGCGTCTGGTTTTATTTTTGTTTATACAGCTTCTTCATGCCCGCACGCATAAAGAAATAATCGAAAAACTGCATACCGCGCCCAAAAAGACGCAGACGATAAATCAAAGCAATAAGCACACGCGCTAATTTACGCGGATCATGACGCACCAAATCATCCTTGCTTATCAAGCGCGCCGGCACAACCGTAATTCCCAGACTGCGGATTTTATCAATATCCGGCGTAATAGGACGCGAGCCTTCAGCATCATACTGACGCAGCTGCTCCGAAGTAACATCCTGGGAATTGACAATAGCGTAATCCAAAAACTGTGTACCGACATGGTCAACCAACGCCTGCACATGGTCATAAGCACCGTAGCCGTCGGTTTCGCCGGGCTGTGTCATAACATTGCAGATGTAAATTTTAACTGCCTTCGACCGTACAACAGCATCACGGATTCCCTCAACCAGCAGGTTAGGAATAACACTGGTATACAGGCTGCCCGGTCCGAAAATAAGCACATCGGCATTTAAAATAGCATCGATAGCGCCGTTGGCTGCCTGTGCATCCGTCGGCAGCATCATCATCTTCTTAATATGCTTGTGCACCTTAGGAATCTCGGATTCGCCAGTCACAACACTGCCGTCAGTCATCCGCGCCTGCAGGCGGATATCCTCCAGTGTAGACGGAATAACCCTGCCGCGTACCTTCAGAATCTGGCTCGTAGCATTGAGTCCGGCCTCCATGCCGCCTTCAGCCTGTGCCATCGCCGCAATAAACAGATTGCCGAAGCAATGGCCTGCAAGCGGAGAATCTCCCTGAAAGCGATACTGCATCAAACGTTCCATCAGCGGCTCACGGTCAGCCAGAGCCGTCAGGCAGTTACGCAAATCACCGGGCGGAATAATACCCAGCTCCTTGCGCAGACGTCCGGAAGAACCGCCGTCATCAGCAGTTGTTACTACGGCCGTACAGTTATTAGTGATATACTTCATGCCGCGCAGCAGCGTCGACAAACCGGTACCGCCACCGACAACGGTGATAGCAGGGCCACGTGTCAGCTTGCGCTGCATAAAAATCGTTTCCATCAATGAACCGTTTTTGTCTGGCACTACAACAGATACTACCGAACTGATTAAGCGGCGTGTTCCGTAAACCATAATAGCAAAGCCCACGATAAGAAAGCCCACGCCCATCGTCATAATCAGGCCATTTGAATAGCGTCCTGTTGTCAGATAGGTCATCTGGAAGAGCAGTTCTTCTGCCTTGCCCATCAGCTGATAATTAAAAAACAAAGCCAGTCCCAAAGCACATAAAAGTACACCTACCGCAAAAAGCAGCAGCCAGCGCTTCAAATTAATGCCGGGACACAGCCAACTAATCCAACCCATTAGGCTCCTCCCTTACTTTCTGTGAGGAATATCACGATGCGTCACATCAACGCTGTAACCCTTTTCACGCAGATATTCGTACAATTTATTGGCAATAAAAACGCTGCGGTGCTGTCCGCCTGTGCAGCCTACGCTGATAACAAGCTGTGCCTTGCCTTCGTTAATATATTGCGGTACAAGAAAATCAAGCAGCTGCTCCTCCAGCTTCAGATACTGGAAGGTCTGCGGATAGCGGCAGATAAAATCCGCTACAGGACGGTCGTTGCCAGTCATATTGCGCAGCTCCTCCACATAAAACGGATTCGGCAAAAAACGCACATCCAGAACCAGATCGCTGTCCAGCGGCAGACCATGCTTGAAGCCGAACGAACGCACAACAATGCCCATACGCTCTTTAGAAGAGCCCTCGCCAAACATTTCCGTTACCTTAGCCTTCAGCTGTGCCGTTGTCAGCGTCGAGGTATCAATAATATGCGTAGCCTTTTCGCGCAGCGGATCCAGCAATTCACGCTCACAGGTAATATTTTTCAGCAAGGTATTGCGTTCACCCAAGGGATGACGACGACGCGTTTCCTTGTAACGGCGCACCAGTGTCGCATCGGAAGCATCCAAAAACAGCAGCTCATATTTTTGGCCGCTGGCCTCCATCTCATCCAAAACCTGCAGCAGCTTATCAAAAAAGCGTCCGCCACGGATATCAACAACAAGAGCTACCTTTTCCTCCGAAGTCTGACGGCAAAGCTCCGCAAACTTAGGAATCAAGGTCGCCGGCAAATTGTCAATGCAAAAGAAATTTAAATCCTCCAGGGTACGCACAACCTGCGTTTTGCCTGCACCGGACATACCGGTAATAATAAGAAAGTGTGACTGCATTTTGCTTCACCTCTTGAAAGTCATTAGTAAATTATATTATATCATAAATTTTGCCGTAGAGGGCAGTGCGTAAGCAAATAAATACTGCAGAAGACGGTGCGTTATCAAATAAATGCGTGCGTCAGAACATGCCGGATTCAAAGAAACAATCCCGACAGCGTATTTTTCATACGTCGAGGGATTGGTGATGCGGAAGATGGTGCGTTATCAAATAAATATGTGCGTCAGAACGTGCCGGATTCAAAGAAGCAATCCCGACGGCGTATTTCTCATACGTCGAGGGATTGGTGATGCAGAAGATGGCGCGTTATCACGCACATATAAAAAATAAGCAGACTGCTCGCAATTACAGTCTGCTTATCTTTTTGAGATTTTAAGGTGTAAGATTTGTATTAAAAATTCATGGAAAACTAATTAATCAAGATTCGGCATGCTGCGCGGACGGTCAAGATCCTTGAGCATCTGCATATCGCGGTCAGTGCCACGGCCGGCAGTAGTCAGATAGCCGCCGATCATAATGCCGCTTGCACCGCCATTAAGTGCCAGTGCCTGCAAATCACGCAGGTTTACTTCACGGCCGCCTGCGGTACGGATTTGTGCCTTAGGCAGAACAAAGCGGAAAACAGCAAACGCACGCAGGATTTCCAGCGGCGGGAGCGGTTTGTTGTTTTCAAACGGAGTACCAGGAATCGGAGTCAGCATATTCAGAGGTACGCTGTCAATACCCAGCTCCTTCAGAGTGAAGGCCCATTCCACACGCTGCTCGCGTGTTTCGCCAAGACCTAAAATACCGCCGCTGCAAACGCGCAGGCCGGCAGACTGAGCATTTTTAATGGTAACAAATTTATCAGCATAGGTATGAGTGCTGCAGATATTCGGGAAGTTGCTGCCTGCTGTTTCCAGATTGGAATGGTAGCGGGTTACGCCGGCTTTACGCAGCTCTTTTGCCTGCTCTACAGTCAAAATGCCCAAAGAAGCGCAAACTTCAATGTGCAGTTCTTCTTTAATACGTTTCAGGGTACGGCAGATATTTTCAAAATCATCGGCCTTGCTCTGTCCGCGACCGCTGGTAACGATGGAGAAGCGTACAGCGCCTGCTTCCTTAGCTTTTTTAGCTGCATTGAAGATTTCCTCTTCGCTCAGCAGACCGTATTCCTTAACACCGGTATGATAATGTGCGGATTGTGCGCAGAACTTGCAGTTCTCGCTGCATTTACCGCTGCGGCCGTTGATGATTGCACAGCAATCAACAGCATCGCCGGCATATTTTTGGCGAATCTTGTCAGCCATGGACAAAAGCAGCATGGTGTCATCATCGCTCACGTTAATCAAAAATTCAGCTTCTTCTTTAGTAATATCCTGACCGTTCAAAACCTTCTCGGCCAGTGCAATAATCTTTTGCATTGTAATTCACATCCCTAACCTTAGTAGTTAACCGACACTATTCATTGGTTAACTGTATCTATTATATAGCAGAATTCCGCTTGCGTCAATCGTTAATTTACTTAAGTTAACATGAGTGTAACAAAAAGCACGCCATGCCGCAAGCCGAAGCTCACAGCGCAGCGCGCTACTAAAGCAAATATCAGCGGATACCGGCTATACCCAAAATCAAGCCCAAAACACCGCTCATGCACAGGGTACGGATAACGCTTACCTTATGACGGATACACCACAGGGAAATCGGCAGCACAATGCAGCCAAGCAAATCCACCTTGGTAAAATCCTTCGGCAGTGTTTCAGTATTCCACAGCGCCAGCATTACAAAGCTCAATCCGGCAGAGCAGATGAGTGCCACAACCGCAGGACGCAGGCCGTTCAGAATACCGCGAATCGGACCGATATCGCCATATTTAAAGAATAATTTTGCGAGTGCCAGTACAATGAACACCGACGGAAAAACAAACCCCACAGTTGCAGCAATAGCACCGGGCAAGCCTGCAACCTTTGTACCGACGAACGTCGCTGCATTGATACCGATAGGACCCGGTGTCATCTGCGAAATAGTAAAAATATCAATAAACTGCGGCATAGTCATCCAAGCATGATTTTCAATAACCTCCGCCTGAATCAACGGCATAGAAGCATAACCGCCGCCGACGCAGAAGGCACCAACCTTGACAAAGCTCCAGAAAAGCTCCCAATAAATATACATCTTGCTACCTCCTTACGCGTACTTTTTGTCACGCAGCAGGAAGAAGCCGATAATAGCATCCACAACGACTGCATACATCAGATTTACATTAAAGAAATAATTGGCAATAAAGGTACCGACAATAATCAAAAGCGGTAGTGCAAATTTTTTCTTCAGCTCTTTTTTGAGCAGGTCGATTGCAACGTTAATAATAATAGCCGTCGCACCGCACTGCATGCCCTTCAAAACCAGCTGAATATATTGGTTATGCGCAAAGACATCATAAGCATAGGAAATAACGCTCAGGGTAATCAGCGGCGGCAGAATAGTTGCCAGCAAAGCAGTAAGCGTACCGCGGATACCGCCAAGCTTGTAGCCCATGCTGATTGCCGCATTGGCTGCCACAACACCCGGCGCAGACTGCGCAATCGCCACAAGGTTCAGTGCTTCCTTATCATCCATCCATTTATACTCATCAACAAATTTGGCCTTCAACAGCGGAATGATTACAAAACCACCGCCAATAGTAAAGGCACTAATTATAAAGGTTGATTTGAACAGCTTCCAGTAAAAATCTTTTTCGGCTGCAGCTTCACCCATTATCAACAGCTCCTTCTGTCTATAGAATGAAACTATTATAGCATATTTGCCAGTAAAAAAACATAATTAGAATACACTAATGCCAGTAAAATTTTTTACTGCAGCTTTTATGTAACAAAAAAAGCACACCCTGCTACCAAATCAGTAACAGAGTGTGCTATCTATAGCCTACTCAAGCTATATTATACAGTTTTGACATCCGGTCTGCAGCTTACATCATACCGGGCATGCCGCCGCCCATCGGAGGCATTGCCGGCATAGCAGCGCCTTCCTTAGCAGGTTTGTCAGCTACGATGGATTCAGTGGTCAGAACCATAGAAGCGATGCTTGCAGCATTTTGCAGTGCGCTTCTGGTAACCTTAGTCGGGTCAACGATACCTGCTTCGATCATGTCAACATACTCTTCGGTCAGAGCGTTGAAGCCATAGCCTTTGCGGCTGCGTTTAATGGTATCAACGATAACAGCGCCTTCCAGGCCAGCGTTGTAAGCGATTTGACGAACAGGCTCTTCAATAGCGCGTTTAACGATTTCTACGCCGGTCTTCTCATCGCCGGTAGCTTTGATTTTTGCCAGAGCAGGCTGTACTTGCAGCAGAGCAGTACCGCCGCCGGCAACAATACCTTCGGCAACAGCAGCGCGGGTAGCGTTCAGAGCATCTTCAATGCGCAGTTTTTTATCTTTCAGCTCAACTTCGGTAGCAGCGCCGACTTTGATAACAGCTACGCCACCGGCCAGTTTAGCCAGACGTTCTTGCAGTTTTTCTTTATCGAAATCAGAAGTGGTTTCCGGAATTTGTGCACGGATTTGAGCAACACGTGCAGCAATAGCATCTTTATCACCCAGGCCATCAACGATAGTAGTCAGCTCTTTGGTTACGCGAACCTGACCTGCGCGGCCAAGGTCTGCCATGCTTGCGCTGTCCAGTTTACGGCCAACTTCTTCACTGATAACGGTTGCACCGGTCAGAGTAGCGATATCCTGCAGCATTGCTTTACGACGGTCGCCGAAGCCAGGAGCTTTAACAGCAACAGCCTTGAAGGTGCCACGCAGTTTGTTGACAACCAGGGTTGCCAGTGCTTCGCCTTCAACATCTTCAGCGATGATTAAGAGTTCGCCGCCGTTTTGAACAACTTTTTCCAGAACCGGCATAATGTCGGCAATCATGGTGATTTTTCTATCAGTAATGAATACGTACGGATTGCTCAGTACAGCTTCCATTTTGTCAGCATCGGTTGCCATGTACGGGGAAATGTAGCCACGGTCGAACTGCATGCCTTCAACGGTTTCCAGATGAGTTTCCATGGTCTTGGATTCTTCAACAGTGATAACGCCGTCGTCGCCAACTTTTTCCATGGCGTCGGCAATCAGGTTACCGATTTCATCATCAGCTGCGGAGATGGAAGCAACTTGTGCTTTTGCAGCCTTAGTTTCAACCTTTTGGGAAACATTTTTCAGTTCGTCAACCAGTACGTCAACTGCTTTTTTGATACCTTTTTTCAGAACCATCGGGTTAGCGCCGGCAGCAACGTTGCGCATGCCTTCGTTAATCATAGCCTGTGCCAGAACGGTAGCAGTGGTGGTGCCGTCACCGGCAACATCGTTGGTTTTAATGGAAACTTCTTTAACCAGCTGTGCGCCCATGTTTTCAAACGGATCTTCCAGTTCGATGTCGCGGGCAATGGTTACACCGTCATTGGTGATGGTCGGTGCGCCGAATTTCTTTTCCAGTACAACGTTACGGCCTTTAGGACCGAGGGTTACTTTTACAGCGTCAGCCAGAGCATTTACGCCACGCTCCAGGCTACGACGAGCTTCTTCATTAAACAGAATTTGTTTAGCCATTGTATATCGCTCCTTTGAAAATTCAATTACAAATTTATTACAGTTCTAGCTTACTTCTCAATGGTTGCTAAAATATCGCGTTCGCTGAGAATCAGGTAATCCTTACCTTGATGTTTAACAGGAGTTCCGCTGTATTTTGCAAAGATAACTTCATCGCCAACTTTTACTTCAGGTTTAATCAGAGTGCCGTTGTCGCTGTATTTGCCTCTGCCTACAGCCAGAACCTTGCCCTGTTGCGGTTTTTCTTTTACTGCGGTATCCGGCAGGAAAATGCCGCTGGCAGTTTTTTCTTCTACTTCTACAACCTCTACAATTACATGATCAGCTAATGGTTTTAACATTTTTATAACCCCTTTCGAGTATTCTTACTTACGTGAGAGTAATTTGCTTCTTGGTTATTAGCACTCATTTACTCTGAGTGCTAACCACAATTCTTATTATATCCATATTAGGAAAAATTGCAAGTACTTTTTCGCTGTTTTTTACAAATTTGTCGCAATTTCTGCTTCACGCCCTCAAAATTCCGCTTCAGCGCCCTGTTTTTTTGCTTCGCAGGCTCAAATTTTTGCTTGGGCACAAAAAAAGAGCAGTTCACACTGCCCTTTCAGCTTATTGTTGTCTTTTGGCCGCAGCTGCAATAATGCTTTCCGCCAGCTCCTTTAAGCTGATGCGTTTGGCCATACTGAACTGCTGCATCTTACGGTATGCTTCCTGCTCCGTCATTCCGTGCGCTGCCATCAGGATACCCTTGGCACGGTCCAGCAGCTTACGTGTCTCCAAGCTTTCCTTCAGCTTATCAAGCTCCAGATTAAGCTTATGCATTTCCTGAAAGCGTTTGGCCGCAATCTCCATTGCCGGGAAAAGCTGTTCCTCGCGTACAGGCTTAACCAGATAAGCGATAACGCCTGCATCCGATGCTTTCTCAACAATATCCTGCTGACTGTAAGCTGTCAGCAGCAATACCGGAGCAATATTATCGGCAGCAATAATTTTTGCTGCGGTAATACCGTCCATAATCGGCATTTTTACGTCCATGATAATAAAATCAGGCTTTAATTCTTTAGCCAGCTTTACTGCTTCCTGTCCGTTGGCAGCCTCGCCTACTATTTCATGACCGGCATCCGCCAGCATTTCGCGCAAATCAAGACGCAAAATAGCTTCGTCATCTGCCAATAATATTCTCAGTTTATTTAACATCTTCCAGTCCCCCCTTTGGAATTGTTACTAATGCAAGTGTACCGCCATCCTCACGATTCGTCAAGCTAAAGCTTCCCTGCAGGTCAGCTTCCGCCATAGTCTTGATAATTTTCAGTCCTAAACTTTGACGGCTGCTGTTTAATAAAAAGCCTTCCGGCAGGCCTACACCGTCATCGGCAATTGACAAAACATAACGCTTGCTTTCTTCCGCAAAGCGCACCTTAAGGCTGCCGCTCATCCGCCCTTCGTAAGCATGTTCTATAGTATTCTGCAATAATTCGTTGAGAATCAAAGCGATGCTTGTTGCCTTATCAGACGGCAGTTGTACAGGATCTGCTTTGAAATCGGCATGCAGGATAAATTCCGGATGCAGCATGCTGCTGATAATCGCCTGATAAATTCCCTTGGCTACCTTACCGACATCTATCAGACCGGTATCCTGCTGCGAAAGATACTCATGCACAATAGCAATACTGTTAACTCTGTTGACGCAGTCACGCAGAACTATTTTAGTTTCGTCACACTGTGCGCGACGCTCCTGCAGGCGCAGCAGACTGGCGATGGTCTGCAGATTGTTCTTTACGCGGTGATGAATCTCTTTAATTACAACAGATTTTATCAGCAGCTCCTCGTCCTTTTTGCGCAGCTCGGTAATATCTTGCAAAATGACAATAGCACAACCGGCCTTCGGCCTGGGAATTACCGGCAAAATGCGTATGGAAAGCAAAATGCCATGCATCGTAAATTCCTTGCTTTCCGCCGTGCCTGTTTCCATAACCATCCCGACCAACGGCCAGTTGATAGCAACATCATTGGTACGGCAGCCGACAAGATGGGAAATATCCATAACGTCAAACATATGACGCGCACGGTTGTTGGCAGCAACAATCACTCTGTTGGCATCTACCACCATAATGCCGTCAGAAGGCCGCAGTCGCTGATAGTTGCTGTTATTGCTGACATCCTGGCGCAGATTGCACAAAAGCTCCAGCGACTGAGCAATAATGATATCATCGGGAGCAGCACTTTCAAAGCTGACGGCACCGTAGCAATGTCCGCGGCTGTCGCGCAAAGGAAAAACCTTCAGACTGTTGAACATGCCCAAGGCCCATTCACGTTTGCCGTTCACAGGCACATTTTTTTGCAGCACGCGTGCTACGAGAGGTTCCTCAACCGCACGCACTCGCCGTCCCGTCATATCCGGGCGAACATTGCCGACCTGTGTCATCGGCTGCTCCTGCTTATAAACATTAAAAAACTTTTTATTATCTCCCGGCAGATAAATCGTCACAGCAGCATGTGCTATATCTGCCGCCAGACCGAGTACCTGTGGCATAGCTTGTAAACTGTTTCTTTGTTCTGCTGTTAAATTGCTCAGCATGTTTCCCCTCTTCTTCCTGCTGTTGTCCTTTCCACAGCTTTATCTGATTAATCCACTATTTTATCCACTATATCCACAAGCTTTTCCACAACAGTAATGCGTTTATATGTGGATATTGCCCGTTTATCCACAATATCCACAGGCTTATGCACTTTAAAAGACACTTGTTTAGCCTAATTTCAAAGATGGATTAGCGTTTAAGTCCAATGGACTGAAGCTGCCGGCCTGATACATAAAATAACCGCGGCAGGCAATCATTACAGCGTTATCGGTACACAAAATCGGTGTCGGATGTACCAGCTGGGCACCAATCTCCTCCATAGCCTTTGCCAATGTATTCTGCAAGGTTTTGTTGGCAGAAACACCGCCGGCCAGCACAATTTTATTGTAACCTGTATACTGCATAGCATGCACTGCTTCCTTAACAAGCGCATCAACAACAGCTCTCTGGAAGGATGCCGCAACATCGCTGCGGTTCACCTCACGGCCTGCCTGCTGCTGATTGTGCAGATAATTGATTACAGCGGATTTCAAGCCGCTGAAGCTGAATTCATAAGGCTTATCCAGACGTGCTACCGGGAAATCAATAGCGTGGTCATTGCCGTCCAATGCCAGACGCTCTATTTCCGGACCGCCGGGATAAGGCAGCCCCATAACGCGGGCAATCTTATCAAAGGCTTCACCTGCAGCATCATCACGCGTCTGTCCCAAAAGCTCAAAGCTGTTATAGCCGGTAACCTTCAGCAATGCCGTATGACCGCCGCTGACAACCAGCGCCATGAACGGCGGCTTCAGCTCGCTGTCTGCCAAAAAGTTGGCAAATACGTGACCTTCAAGATGGTTGACGCCTATCAACGGTTTATCCGTTGCCCAGGCCAGCGCCTTGGCCGCCGAAAGGCCGACAAGCAGCGCGCCTACCAGACCAGGTCCGTAGGTAACGGCAACAGCATCTATCTGCTCCATGCCGACACCTGCCTGTGACAAAGCCTCGTCGATAACAGGCATAATATTCTCGATATGCTTACGAGAAGCAATTTCCGGCACAACGCCGCCGAATTTGCGGTGAATAACGATTTGGGAGGAGATAATGTTACTCAGTACCTCACGCCCGTTTTTTACTACGGCAGCCGCAGTTTCATCACAGCTGCTTTCAATACCTAAAATATATACATCCTTCTGCTCTTTATTCATGGCCTGCTCCTTCTTTATACAGCCACATTATAACTGCATTTTCATGATTGTCTTCGTAATAATTCGGACGAATGCCTTCGCTGGCAAAGCCACAGGTCAGATAAACCTTCTGTGCGGCAATATTTCCCTCGCGCACCTCCAGCGTCATAGCCGTAGCGCCAAGCTCCCAGGCCTTGTTGACCAAGGCTGCCGTCAGGCGTGTGCCATAGCCCTGGCCGCGTTCTTCATCCGCAACAGCCACGCGGGTAATCTGCGCTTCGCCGGCTACCAGCCAGAAGCCTGCATAACCGACAAGCTTGCCGGCATATTCCATTACCAGATAGGTAGTCAGCTCGTTCGCTATTTCATTGCGCAGCATATTCTCATTCCAGGCATCATAAAAGGATTGTGCCTCTATAGCAACCAATGCCGGAATATCCGCTTCCGTCATTGCTCTGAAGCTTATTGTTGCTTGTGCTTCTTCTCCCACAATTCCTCAGCCTCCGATCTTCTGATATAGTATGGCTCCAGGCCAAAAATTTTCTTATCGTTTTCTGCATCAAATTCTGCTAACGCAGCCAAAGCAACAGAGCTGCCTTTTGGCATACGCAATGCTTCCGGTGCTACGCTAATAAAATCAGGCAGACCGTTTTTCGCAAGCTTGTTGCACTCTCCCAAAAGCAAAGCAGGGGTTCCCTGTAGCGCAATTCTTTCTAATGCTTTTTCCGCACTGACAACCTCAACAGGTGCCAGCTCCACAAGCTCACCGTTGCGCCATTCGTACAAGGCCTGATAAAAATTACCCTTTTGCGCATCCAGCACCGGTGACAGCACCCTGCCTTCCAACTGAATATTATAGGCCATCGCCTTTAAAGTATCTACTCCATGCAGGCAGCACTGCCAACTGTAGGCCATAGCCTCTGCCGTTGCCAAACCGATACGCAGACCGGTAAAAGAACCGGGGCCCATGCTGACAGCCAAAAGCTCGATGTCCTGCTTTTGTACACCGGTACGCTGCAGCAGCTGGTCTAACTGCGGCAGCAAGCCTTCGCTATGTGTCATCCCCATATTTATCGTATATTCAGCTAAAAATTCCTTATCACGGCATAATGCAATCGTGCACACCTTGGTGGCCGTATCAATTGCCAAAGTCAGCATCTTCTTCTACCTCCCGCAGCAGTTTTTCATATCTTTCACCCAGAGCCTGCAGCACAGCACGACGGCCTTCACCATCGTGCAGCAAAGTAATCTGCAAATATTCCTCCGGCAGCTCCTCCTTAAACAGCTCAGCCCATTCAATCAGTGTTACGCCATCGCCTCCGGCATATTCCTCAAAGCCGATGTCCTCCAGCTCCTCCGGACGGTTGAGGCGATATAAATCAAAATGTCTTATTTCCAGCTCACGCCCCTGATAAACATTCATGATAGCAAAGGTAGGACTGTTGACATCCTCCGCAGCTGCTCCCAAGGCCACAGCAACACCACGGCTGAGCAGTGTTTTGCCTGCGCCTAGGTCACCGCTCAGGCAGAAAACGTCACCGCTTGCTGCATGCTTGCCCAAAAGCCTTCCCAAGGCTTCGGTTGCAGCGCTGTCCTGCAAATAAATTTCCATAACCAACTCTCCTCACATTTGGCAGAAAAGAAAACACCTGCCATAGTAATCAATAATTTGAAAAAGCGGCACCAGACTTACCAGTACCGCTTCTTTGTTTTTTACAATAAAGTTGTATTACGCGTCAGCGGATCCTCAATATCCATATGACCACTCAAGGTAATAGCCTTTTTACCTTCTATCAGAATCTGAACCCGTTTAATTTCCGGAAACTCTGTCAAGGTATTGGTAATAGCGTAGCAAAGCATCATCTCACCATAGGATCCTTGTCCCTTCTTTGCCAGCTCGCGCGTAAAATCAGCATAGGCAGTGCCGTCCTGCTCAATTTTCAGACTGCGAACCTTAGTGCCGATAGGTACAACATCATCCATCTTCGCATCCTGCGGCTTTGTAGTCACCAAAGCAATTAAAGCATTTTCCGGCAAACTTTTGCCGTTATCCTTCATCGTAATTTTTTCCGGTAACAGCTTTTCGCTGCCATCGGAAGCTGCGCGATAAACAATAAAGCTGATATCCTTTTTTTCCTGCACTGCAGCAGTTGCCGCATTCTTAGCATCCTCTTTCGGCGGAACATTTTCACTGCAACCGCTTGCTATTACTGCACACAAAAGCAGCATCAATAAAATTAGCTTTCTCATTCTTGCCGCCTCCGTATTATGCAAAATATTTTTCAATGCCTTCAGCAATCAGACGAGCCGTCTTCTTTTGGAACCATTGTCCCTTCATCAAGGTCAGCTCCTTTTCATTACTGATGAAGCACATTTCTACCAAAACTGCCGGCATACTGATACGCTTGATAACATAAAAGTTTGCCTGACGTACACCCAAATCATCTACACCGAAATTAGCTGCCAGCTTATTTTGGATATTTTTAGCTAAGCGCAGATCATTATCAGTTTTCGGATAATAGTATGTAGAAAAACCGCCAATATTTTTATTGACCGAAGAATTAATATGCAGGCTGACGAACATATCAGAATTATATTTTTCGCCTACGTTTACACGTGCCTGCAGTTCCTCTGCATCACTGGCATTAGGTCCGAATACATCTACATCGGTAGTACGCGTCATATAAACCTTGGCACCCTTTTGTTCCAGTATTTCCTTGACCATGTTAGTAATAGACAGGGTAATGGTTTTTTCCTTGGTGCCATCACTGCCGATAGCGCCCGGATCGCTGCCGCCATGGCCTGCATCTAAGGTAATAATTTTACCGTCAAGGCCGCCGCTTGTGCGGAACCTGCCGTTTCCTTTGATTACCGCAAGCTTATCAGTATCAGATTTATTAACCGGTTTATTTACTGTTGTTTCTGTTTTGGCAGCAGCAGTGTTTTTCTTATTATCGTTTTTCTTATTATCGTTTTTATTTTTACTGCTGCTCTTCTTTTTGTCCGCTTTCTTATCCGCTGCGGTAGTTGTTTTTATAACGGTATTTTTCTTGATACTGCTGTTATTTTTTGTCGGACGGTTGCTTACTACCGGTCTGTTGCTTACAACGGTGGTTGCAGCACCGGAACCGCTGTAGGAAGCCTGGCGCGGCGTAACATCAAGCACTACACGGAAGGGACGGCCTGTTGCAGGATCCTTCTTTAAGACGAAAGCCTTATAGCTTTTTTCCAGCAGGCGCTGTTTCAGCGGTACACGCACCACCGTATAGCTGCCTTTATCCACAATTTTCAAGGAATCAGCCAAAGAGCTTTTTACAGCCTTACTATGCGGCACCTGCGCTCCCTTATCAGCATTCACCGTCAGATTCAGCGTATCGCCTTCCATATCAACAGCATAGCCTGCAGTATCCGTTACATCAACAACAATACGCAGAACGTCTGCTTTATTGACACCCCATTTTACATCTGTTATCTGCGCCGCCTGAGCAACCGCGCCTAAAAGCATACAGCAGGCCAGCAGCGTCAGAAGGAAAATCTTGCGCAATAGTTCCACCTCGCAAACTTACACACTCTTACCGAAGATTTTACTTCAACAATTTATTTTAACACTAATTACAGAAGTCTGTAAACAAAATTACCGGTAAAGCATTAATTACCCTTCAAAACCTCACAGCGAGCCTCCGGCAAAAGCTGCGCCAGCTCGCCTGCTGCCAGCCCGATATCAATGCCGCTGATATCTGCAGCCTTTCCGTGCAGGTAAACGCCGCACACAGCAGCCTCCTGCAGAGTAATCTCCTGCGCTGCCAGACCGGCAATGATACCTGTCAGCACATCACCGCTGCCACCTGTAGCCAAAGCACTGGAGCCTGTGCTGTTGACATAAACAGTGCCATCTGGGCAGGCAATAACGGTAGGTGCTCCCTTGAGCACCAGCACAGCATTCCATTCCTGAGCATATTGTGCTGCAATATTGATACGGTCAGCATTAATTTCACTGATTTCCTTGCCGATAAGACGTGCCATCTCACCGGGATGCGGAGTCAGCACCTTTGCAGCCTGCATCTGTGTAAGAATTTCTGTATGTCCCTGTAATGCTGTCAATGCATCCGCGTCAATAACAACAGGTACCTGCACCTGCAGCAGGATATCACGCACTACCTGTTGCGTACTTTCGCTTGTACCCAAGCCGGGGCCGATTGCCAGTACATCGGAAGCATTAGCATTTTTAACTACATCGCCTGTTGCGCCGCCGCCAAGGATACCGGGCATGCGCTCCAGCAGTCCGTGTACCATAACCTCCGTGAGCTTGCCTGCAAGCACATCACGGCTGCTGAGCGGAGTATAAAGCGCTACAAGGCCTGCACCAGCCTTTACTGCGGCATAGCTGCTCAAAGCAGCGGCACCGGTAAAACCGGGACTGCCGGCACAGATAACAGCACGTCCTGCATCGCCCTTATGCGCATCAGCTTTACGCAGCGGCAGCAGCTCACGCACAATATCGTCTGTCAGACGATATTTTTTGCTGCCACATTCCTCTACCATTTTTGCAGGCATACCGATATCTGCCAGCTCAATATCACCGCAATACTCACGGCCGGGATAGAGCAAAAGACCGGTTTTTAACAAAGCCATCGTCACGGTTTTATCCGCACGTACAGCATTTTCTGCAACAGCGCCGTTGTCTGCATTTACACCTGTCGGTACGTCAACAGCAACAATATATTTTTCGCTGTCATTCATTAGTCTGCAGGCACGCAGCAAATCGCCCCCAAGCTCGCCATGAAAGCCGGTTCCTGCTAAAGCATCAACCAAAATATCAGCTTTTGCGGCAGCAAGCTCAGCTACCACCCAGTCATCCTCGCCGGCAACAGCCTCTACCTTAGCATCAGTTTTTTGCAGCATTGCAAGCTCTGCCGCAGCATCACCGGTCACAGCCTTGAGCGCCTTGCCTACGACAAAAACGCGCACTCTCGCACCGTAATTTTGCAGCCAACGGGCAGCACCGAAGCCATCGCCGCCATTATTGCCGCCACCGCAAAAAACAACTACGCTTTCGCCATCCAGCTCATCCAAGCTGTCATTAACAGCATCGGCAACAGCCTGCGCTGCATTATCCATCAATAAGATTCCCGGTACAGCATATTCCGCTGTCGCCAGTTGATCAAGCTGTTTCATTTCCTGTACGTTTACTAATTTCATTTTCCATCCTCCATTATTACATACGCCGTAGCAAGTTCTCTGCTATGGCTTAAGCTGATTTGTATATTTTTTACTCCAAGCTGTTTTGCCAGCATCGCAAAGTGACCGCTAAGCTGTACTAAAGGCTTGCCCAGCCCATCGTTGTCTACGGCTATTTCCTGCAAGGAGCCTTCCCGCAGACCGGTTCCCAATGCTTTCAGCACTGCTTCCTTAGCAGCAAAGCGTGCTGCAAAGCTTGCTGCCGCCTGCTGTCCTCTTCTTTGACAATAGGCAGCTTCCTCAGCAGTAAACACTCGCCGGATAAAAGATTCGCTCTTTATTGCCCGGGCAATACGTTCTATTTCGATAATATCACAGCCTATGCCTACTATCATTTGCTTTCACTCCTTCACACAGCTTCGTAACTATTATTAATTCTTGCAAGTATATCCAAAATCCTTTTTTTATTTTTGATTTTCACAAAGATATTGCAAAATTTAAAGAGATGCTTCTTTTACCACAGATATCAGCAGGCTTAACTTCTTCATCATTGCAAAAATCCCCGATATCGCGCAAATACGCAATACCGGGGAAATAGTTTTTTATTAAGCTGCTGTTAAATCAGAAGCAGGCAATCTGTCCGTCTGTACGCTTTTCGGTTGCGCCGCACAGCACGCCATCCTCATCACGGATAATAATCTGTCCGCGGCCCATATGATACGGGTCCGGCTGAACTACAACGTTATGGCCCATACGCTGCAGCTGACGGATAATGTGATTAGGAGTATCCTGCTCCACCTCTACAGTTTTACCGCCAATCCATTGCCATCTCGGCGCATCCAGTGCCTGCTGCGGATTCAGTCCGAAATCAATCATGTTCATAGCAACCTGAACATGAGCCTGCGGCTGCATAAAGCCACCCATAATACCAAAGGCACTAACAGCCTGACCATCTTTGGTCATGAAGGCAGGAATAATGGTGTGGTACGGACGCTTGCCACCCTGCAAAGCATTCGGATGATTTTCATCAAAGGAGAAGTTCTCGGCACGGTCATTAAAGGAAATGGAAGTGCCGGGTACAACGATACCGCTGCCGAAGCCGCGATAATTACTCTGAATCATGCTGACCATATTACCTTCGGCGTCAGCAGTGCAGAAGTAAACAGTGCTGCTATAACGCGGGTCGCCTACAACCGGCTCAAGCGCTTTATCATTAATCAGAGCACGGCGGTCTGCGGCATAGCGCTCACTCAAAAGCTGCTCGGCAGTAACCTTCATGTAGGAAGGCTCGGCAACATATTCTTTAGTATCAACAAAGCTTAGCTTCATAGCTTCGATTTGCTTGTGCATTGTTTCTACGGTATCGCGTTCGGTAAAGTTATAGCCCTTGAGAATATTCAGCGCCATAAGTACAGTAATACCATGACCGTTAGGAGGCAGCTCCCAGATATCGTAGCCGCGATAGTTAACGCTCAGCGGTTCAACCCATTCCGGCTTATAGGCTTCAAGGTCGCTCTTGCGCAGAAAGCCGTTATGCTCCTGCATAAATGCGTCAATCTTATCTGCCAGTTCACCTTTATAGAAAGCATCGCCATAGGTTTCGGCAATCAGGCGCAGGCTTTTAGCTATATCGGGATTCTTGAATACTTCGCCCGGCTGCAGCCAATGTCCGTTAGGCTCAAAGGTATCAAACCAGCCTTTGAATTCCGGTCTGTCTTTATATTTAGTATAGAAGCCGTCAGCCTCTTCCCACAGGCGGCTCATGTTCGGAGAAACAGGATAGCCGTTTTCCGCATAGTTGATGGAGGGTTCCATAACAGTTTTGATAGGCAGCTTGCCAAACTTTTTATGAATTTCCATCCATGCGCCTACAGCACCCGGAACGTTAATCGGCTCAACACCATAGGGAGGAATTTTATCAAAGCCACGTTCCTTCAGGGCGGCGATAGAAGCAGCCATCGGCGCCGGACCGCTGCCGTTAATGCCATACAGCTTACCCTTATACCAGATAAGTGCAAAGCAGTCACTGCCCAAGCCATTACCGGTAGGCTCAACTACAGGCTGGCAGGTTGCAACAGTAATAGCAGCATCAATTGCGTTACCGCCCTTAAGCAAGGTTTGCAGGCCTGCGGAAGCAGCGGTAGGATTACCTACGCATACCATACCGTTTTTAGCATAAACAACACTACGTTTAGAAGCATACGGATAATTTTGTGCATCAAATTTCATTGCTATTCTCCTTTACCAACTTACAGGAATTTCTCTAAAATACCGGCAGTAATTACCGAGAAGGTAGTAACGGTAGCAAAACCGCCTACAAGATATTTCGGCATAATGGCATCGTTGACAACCTGCCTTTCCTCTTCCGTTTCACCTGTAGCGATAGCAATTTCGTTTGCTACCAGATAGGTTGCCGGGAAGCCCAAAAGCTGCATTACGGCTACGCCCATAGCCAGGTTTCTGTTGCCCAGGATTTTCCACAGCGGCAGAATATAGAAGAACAGGAAAAGTACAGCAAATACCACGATAAATACCATAATGGTATTAAAGCTCAATACAATCAAATCACTGACTTTAATTTTTGCCAGAGAAGGAATAATTACCGCAAATACACCAACGTTAAAGATACCGGAGGATTTTGCATGATCCAGGATTTTCGGCGGAACAAGGCCGGTGCTGCCAATTACTGCACCTAAAATCAAAGACCAAATAGTAGCGCTCAGACCGGTATATTTTCCGATAACGAATGCCAGCCAACTGAAGAAGGCTGCGATAGTCAGAGAAGCAAAAGGACCATAGAATTTTTTGTGCTTTTCAAAGAAGGTTTCTTTAGGAGCTGCACCGCCATGCACATCTTCCTTCGGTGCATAAGGATTAACACCGGTACGACGGAATTCCGCCAATGCTTCCTTGGCAGCACGCAGGCCGAAATAAGAAGCAACAGGAGTACCAAAGAATTTTTGCACAGCGTACAAAACAGTACCCAAAGCAGCAGCCATAGCAAAGCCTTTATCCATAGCAGCGCTGGTCATAATCTGAGTAGCAACGATACCGCCGTTGATAATAGGAATGCTGACAATAGTTTCCTGATAGCCGATTACGGGAATCAGCACAACGCTGCCGACAATCAAAACGATCATGGATAAAACAGCGACAGCAACTGTACGCCATTCAGCAATCAGCTGCTTAATATTCAGGCTGGTACCCATGCTGAATACCACGAAAATCAAAGACCATTTGCCTACGTCAGTAAGACCGGCAAGCTTGATAATATCCGGCGGCAGAACACCTGTCATAAAACCAAGAAGGAAAAGCATCAGGCTAACAAATACAGCAGATACCTTTGCCTTTGTTGCAACACCCAACACATCACCAATGCCAAAAAGCAACAGGCAGATGAATAAATAAAAAAACATACTTGTAAACAAAACAATACCCCTTTCAAAACATATATACTATTTCAGTCCGAAAATAGACCGATTTGTTATAGTATATATGTTTCATAGGTTTTTGACAAGCGAAAATTACATTTTTATATAATTTTAACCACGAGCATTTCTTTGTGTAAACTTATTAACATTTAAGCAAAGCACAATTCCAAAATATCTGATTATAGTGTTTGAGGAGGCAAATCGTATGCATAAACCGTAAATTCCTTTGAAATACCGAAATTAAAGCATCATAAGCTGTACTATTCACACCGGCTTTGATTGCAATAACAAAATGCCAGCCAAAACGGTGTTTCACAAATAGAACCCCCACCAACACAGACAATACAAAAACTCCGCAACTGCAACAGTTGCGGAGTAATTTGTGCGATTTGTGTTTGTGATTGGTGCTTGACAGTAAACCAAAAATTAACGTTTGGAGAACTGGCTAGCTTTACGAGCTTTCTTCAAGCCGTATTTACGACGTTCTTTTTCGCGCGGGTCGCGAGTCAGGAAGCCTGCTTTTTTCAGTGCAGGACGGAATTCAGCGTCAACTTTCAGCAGAGCGCGAGCAATGCCGTGACGGATAGCACCAGCTTGGCCGGAAATGCCGCCGCCGTTTACGTTAACGAGTACGTCATATTTGCCTTTGGTTTCGGTAACTTCGAGCGGTTGGTTAACAATCAGCTCTAAGGTTTTCAGACCAAAGTATTTGTTCAATTCACGGTCGTTGATAACGATGTTGCCTTCACCCGGAACCAGGCGAACGCGAGCAACAGAAGATTTACGACGACCAGTTGCGTTATAAGTAACTACTGCCATTTATTTGTTCCCTCCCGGATATTATCTAACGTTGATTTCCATTACTTCAGGTTTTTGAGCTGCATGCGGATGTTCGCTGCCAGCATATACATGAAGTTTGGAGAAAATTTGAGCGCCGAGGCTGTTGTGCGGAATCATGCCTTTAACAGCGAGCTCTACCATTTTTACAGGGTTTTTCTTCAGCATGTCGCCAGCTTTTACATAGCTGTCGCCGCCGAGATAACCGGAATGACGGAAATAGATTTTGTGAGTCAGTTTTTTGCCGGTCAGAACAACCTTATCTGCATTGATAATGATTACGTGATCACCGGTGTCCATGTGCGGGGTAAAGGTCGGTTTATGTTTACCGCGCAGGACTTTTGCAACCTCTGCAGCCAGGCGGCCCAGAGTTTTATCAGCTGCGTCAACAACGTACCATTTGTGTTCGATGTTAGACGGATTAGCCATAAAAGATTTCATCGCTTATGTCCCTCCTAGATATTTTCCAAATATACAGTTCGTTGCGATCTTCTCACCGTATTTCGGGGCTAGTGAAATCAAGCGGAAAATCACGTAGATATATTATACGCAACTTAAGAGTTTAAGTCAAGTATTTTTGTTAAAATTTTAGCATTTTCCAAGAGTTTTTCCCTTAACGCTGCGGATACTCCCGATAACCTACCTCTGCCAGATATAAACCCTGTGCCGGAGCAGGCTCGTTCAGAAATTCACAGCGCTGTGATGTCAGCTCGGCGGCAAAATCCTGCACCGTACGCTTGCCCATTCCCACCTGTACCAGGGACCAGACTATGTTGCGTACCATGTGATACAAAAAGCCGTCACCGCTGATGCGGAAAAGAATCTCTTCTCCCTGCTGCTGCCACTTGGCAGCATAAATGGTTTTTATCGGCGAAGTATCTACACTGCCGCTGCTGCGGAAGGCACTGAAATCATGTGTTCCCAACAGCAGCTCCGCTGCCTTGTTCATAGCCTTCACATCAAGCTGCTGACGCAGCTGCCAGGCGTAACGCACCATAAAGGGATTGACGTGCTCATTGACAAGCAGCTTGTAATGATATGTCTTCCACTGTGCGCTGAAGCGTGCGTGAAAGCCTTCCGGCATCTCCTCAGCGCTCACTGCCACGATATCCTCCGGCAGCAGGCTTGCCGCCGCACGCACCAGATTAGCACAGGGAATGCGTCCGTTCGTAGTAAAGGTCACCGTCTGTGCCAAAGCATGCACGCCTGCATCCGTGCGCCCACTGCCTGCGGTTACTACTTTTTCGCCGCACAGCATAGCCAATGCATCTTCCAGCACATTTTGCACAGTCTGCACGTTTTTCTGCTTCTGAAAGCCATGATAGGCACTGCCGTCATAGGCTACGACCAGTTTTATTGTACGCATATATTCCCCCAGCGCAATACTGCCAGGCCAACCGCCAGTATAATAATCAAAGCAAAGGCCAGATAATCGCGGCCGGCATATACCAGCTCGTGCATACGTGTACGTCCTTCACCGCCGCGATAGCAGCGTGCTTCCATAGCCACAGCCAGTTCGTCGGCACGGCGGAAGGCACTGATAAACAACGGCACCAGCAAAGGCAGCATATTTTTCATTCTCTGGAAGATATTGCCGCTGGCAAAATCAGCACCGCGAGAGGTCTGTGCCTTCATAATGCGGTCTGTTTCATCCAATAATGTAGGAATAAAGCGCAAAGCAATAGTCATCATCATAGCCAGCTCATGCGCCGGAACGCCCAGCTTTTTGAATGGGCGCAGCAGATTTTCAATACCGTCTGTCAATACAATCGGTGATGTCGTAAAGGTCAGCACCGAAGAAAACAGCAGCAGCAGAATCAGGCGAACTGCCATCTTTACGCCCATGTCGATACCTTCGGCAGTTACGCTCAAAAACTTCCAGGTAAAAACAATGTGCTCACCGGGAGCGGTAAACATATGAATCAGCATCGTCAGAATAACAATAATCCAGATAGGCTTCAGTGATTTGAAGACCAGCATCCATGGTACTCTTGATATAATAATTACCACAGCTGCAAAGGCGGTCAAAATGCCATAAGCCAACGGCGTTACCGCAAAGAAAATAGCAATGATATAAATCAAGGTAGCCAACAGCTTAGTACGCGGATCAAGCTTATGGATAAAGGAGTTACCGGGGAAATATTGTCCTAAGGTTATATCTGTCAGCATTATTTCCACTCCTTTGCTTGCTTAATCGCCTTGACCAGGCTCATATCGTCTTTAATGTTCTCTTTCACGGCCAGGCCGTTTTTGCGCAGTAAATCTGCCAGCTTGTAAACCTGCGGCACATCTACGCCAACCTTAACCAGCTCATCGGCATGCTGCTTGAAAATATCTGCGGGAGTACCGTCGAACAGCACCTTACCGGCGTTGATAACCAGCAGGCGGTCAGCATATTTTACTGCCTCCTCCATGCTGTGCGTTACCAGCACAATCGCAATACCGCGGCTTTTGTGCAGCGACATGATTTCCTTGAATACTGCATTACGGCTGCGTGGGTCCAAGCCTGCGGAAGGCTCGTCCAATACCAGATAATCGGGATTCATCGCAACTACGCCGGCAATAGCTACACGGCGCATCTGGCCGCCGCTCAGCTGAAACGGAGAGCGCTGCGCATAGGTATCATAATCCAGGCCGACGAAGGCCATAGCCTCACGCACCTGCTTTTCTACCTCATCCTCGGCAAAGCCCTTATTGCGCGGACCGAAGGCGATATCCTCAAAAACAGTTTCCGCAAACAGCTGATGCTCTGGATACTGAAATACCATGCCAACCTGCTGGCGTGCAGTCTTGGCTTCCGCACCCTTGGCAGTAATATCAATATCATCAATGCTTGCGCTGCCCTTATCCGGCTTCAGCAGACCATTAAGATGTTGTACTAAGGTTGATTTACCGCTGCCGGTGTGTCCTATAATAGCAACTATTTCGCCCTTGGCAATCTCCAGCGACACATCATTGAGCGCCAAGCGTTCAAACGGCGTGCCCTTGGAATATGTATGATATATATTAGAAAGTTTTATTGACATAATGCCTGCGCCAGCTCCTCATCTGTAATAATATCCTGCGGCAGCTTTACACCGCTTTTGCGCAGCTCGCTGGCTACCTTCGCTGCCAGCGGAGCCTCCAGTCCCAAGGCCTCCAGCTCATCCACTCTGCTGAAAACCTCACGCGGAGTACCCATAAATCTGATATGACCTTTTTCCATAACAACTACGCGGTCAGCAGCCAGAGCCTCAACCATGTAATGCGTAATATAAACTATAGTCATATTTTTTTCTTCATTGAGCTTACGTACAGTGCCCACGATTTCCTTGCGTCCCTGCGGGTCAAGCATCGCTGTAGGCTCGTCCAGTACAATACATTCCGGCTGCAGCGCCAGAATACCTGCTATAGCCACACGCTGCTTCTGGCCGCCGCTCAAAAGATGCGGTGCATGCTTGGCATATTCCGTCATGCCTACAGCAGCTAATGAATCTGCTACACGCTGCGGTATTTCCGGTCCCGGTACGCCGATATTTTCCGGACCGAAGGCCACATCCTCTTCGACAATCGCAGCAACTATCTGGTTGTCGGGATTTTGGAACACCATGCCCACCTTTTGGCGGATATCCCACATTTTGCTTTCATCTTCAGTGTCCATGCCATCTACCAGCACAGTGCCGTCAGTCGGCAGCAGCAAAGCGTTCAAATGACGTGCCAGCGTAGATTTACCGCTGCCGTTAGCGCCGATAACAGCAACAAATTCGCCCTGCTTAATCTCCAGGCTTACGCCGTCCAGTGCCCTTACCTCATTGCCATCAGCATCTGTATAGTAATGCTTCAAATTCTTTATACTAATCACAACAGTGCCTCCATCATAAATTCGTGTACTTACTAATTATATACGTGATAAAAAGATTAGTCAACCTTCTTTTATCGCAAGGTTAACCATAATGCTAGAAAAGTAAACCATAAACGCTAAAGCACGTTTACAGCTTATTTTTTACTTAAATAAAAGCATCAGTCCGCCTATGGTCGGCATACTGAGAACAATATAACGCAAAGTATTGCGCGACGCCAGACGCGTAAGCTTAGCACCCAAATATGCGCCGATAGTCAGTCCACCCAAGGTCTGAAGAAAAATATAAAAATCAAGGTGACCATTGACTAAATATCCTAAACCGCCGGAAACAGAAATCGGCAAAATAACCAGCATCGTTGTACCGATGGCATGATAAAGCGATACACCAAAAAACAGCATCAGGCTTATCTGGATAAAAGCTGTCGCACCGATACCGAAGGCTCCGCTCAAAAAACCTGTAACTACACCGATTGTCAGCGCATGTGCATAAAAGCTTGCGCCCTCTGCTTTCGATGCATGCTTTGCCACAAAGCTGTCCAGCATATCCTTACGGAAAAGAATAAAGTAAAGCAATACCGATGATGCAAGCATCAAGGCTGCTGTCATTTTTGATAAAATATCTCCCGGCAAGGCATCAGAAATACGTGCGCCGGCAAAAGCTCCCAGCATACCGGCACCGCCGGTTGTCAGCCCCAGGCGCAGCAGTACATCACCTTCACGAAAATGGCTTACGGCACCGGAAAGCATCGTAAACGACATGGCAGCCAGCGCAACACCAAGCGCAGTATGAATCGGCACACCAAAGCCTACAGAAAGCAGTGTAATCGTTAAGCCTGCACCACCTGCACCGGCAAAGCCAAGCAGACAGCCTAACAGAATCATTGCCAAAAAGATCATTTTCAGTCCCCCCATTATAACTAACAATACTATAACCTTTATTTTACCAATATCAGAAAGTATTTTCCAGTAAAAAGAAAGACTACTGCAAATTTATGATAAAAAAGCAGCAGTCTTGCCAGTAAACGAGAAAACAGCCTGCAGGGGATATTGCAGGCTGTTTCTCTTAGGAAAGCTGTTTATGATGAATTTGATGGGAAGGGTGTAGCAACTTCTTGCTACACTCATAGTATACTATATTGCTGTGACATAGCAAGGGCAAAGTTTTGAAGAAATCGTGAATAAAATTCCTGCATGAACTGCTCTTGCATTAAAAATTAACGCTTATTTATCCGTAATCTGTGCTCCAAACGGCAGCAGTGCCAGCTTAGCCAGCTTAAAATGCTGCATACCGAAGGGAATGCCGATAATCGTGCAGCACAAAATCACAGCAAAAACCGCATGCGTAATTGCCAGTTCGATACCACCGAAAATCAGCCAGAAAATATTTAACAGCAACGAGGTTGTTTCGCCGCTCAAAACTACATCCTTGCCAAAGGGGAAGAAGCTCAATCGTCCCAGCTTAAAGCACTGCAGCCCGACAGGAATACCAATAATCGTCAAACACCATAACAGACCTACCAGATACCAGATAATGCCTGCTAAAATACCGCCAAATAAAAACCAGATAATATTACCGATAATGCTCATTGCGCACTTCCTTTCATCTACTGATACTGACAAACCAACCGGCACACAGAAAAATATACACGTAGTTGGTTACTGATACATTTGATTTAAAAGATTGTAAGTAATCTCTCTAAGGCTAGTTTAGCATACCGCTAACTTTTGTGCAAGCGCAAAGGCAAGCGGCACTGTGGGAACTCTGGGGAGAGTCTCACAGTGCCGCTGCACTATATTAAATTAAAAGGGATAACTTAATGATTGGTTTCTTCGGCTAATTCTGCCGGAACCAGCTCAGATTCTTCCTTGAGATGCTGTTGATATGCCTTAGTTTCAGCAACAACTACACCGGAAAGTGCAACCAGTGCGATAAGGTTAGGCAGAGCCATCAGACCGTTAACGATATCGGACATAACCCAGATTTCTTCCAGCTTCAGGAACGGGCCAACAGCTACAAGAATAATGAAACCGATGCGATACGGAAGAATTGCTTTAACACCCATCAGATATTCTACGCAACGTTCGCCGTAGTAGTTCCAGCCGAGGATAGTAGTGAAGGCGAAAAGCACCAGGCCAACCAACAGTAACCAAGTACCAAAGGCAGGGAATGCAGAGCTGAAGGCTGCATTAGTCATGGCAGCACCGTTGAGATCGCCGTTCCAAACGCCGGTAACAATCAAGGACAAACCGGTCATGGTGCAGATGATGATAGTATCAATGAAGGTACCGGTCATGGAAACCAGACCTTGTTCAGCAGGCCAATGAGTTTTTGCTGCAGCTGCTACGATAGGAGCAGAGCCTAAGCCGGATTCGTTGGAAAATACGCCGCGGGCAACACCATTACGCATCGCCAGCATAACAGTTGCACCAAGGAAGCCGCCCTGTGCAGCAGTAGTAGTGAAGGCACTTTCAATAACCAGTGCGATAGCGCCCGGAACCTGGTCCGCAAAGCTAACTAAAATGCCCAAGGTAGTAAAGAAGTAAATTACTGCCATGCCGGGAACAACCTTAGAAGAAACATTAGAGATAGATTTCAGACCGCCGATGGTTACAGCAGCAACCAATACGGTAAGAGCAATACCGGTGTAGATAACCGGGATACCAACAGAGATTTTGGTAATCTCAACAATGGAGTTTACCTGAGCAAAGGTACCTACGCCGAAGTATGCGCACATGATACCGAAGACACAGAACATAATTGCCAATGGTTTATATTGCTTGCCGAGGCCGTTTTGGATGTAATACATCGGACCGCCGGAGATATTGCCATTAGCATCGACAGTACGATATTTTACAGCCAGCAGGCATTCTGCATATTTGGTTGCCATACCGAAGAAAGCAGCCAGCCACATCCAGAACAATGCACCGGGGCCACCGGCCTTAATTGCGGTAGCAACACCGACAATGTTACCGGTACCAACAGTTGCAGCAAGTGCAGTACACAGAGCTTTAAAGCTGTTTACATCACCGTGACCATCATTCTTGGCACAGAAGATCAGCTTTAATGCCTGCGGCAGCTTCAATACCTGCAGCAAACCTAAACGAATAGTCAGCATAATGCCGGTACCTACAAGCAGCACCAGTAGCGGCGGACCCCAGACAAACGAATCAATTGCATTCAATGTTTCCAACATGATGATTTCCCCTCTCATTTTCAAAGTTCCCTAAGTAAATAAAAAGCCGGAGTATGATTATCTGATACTCCGGTTTGTCAGCGGCCCTGATAGCTATGCTATAATTGTTGTTTTGCTCCGTCCACTGGCCTGAGAGATAAGGATGTGTATACGCACATCTTTGCACCTTCGGCGCCCATTCAAGGGACTCTCCAGAGTTGTGTCTGTACACGGTTCTTGCTTTTTATAAGCACCTGAGAGTTTTGCTCCTTCGGTAGGCATTGCCTTCTCCTATGTACTTCATCCACTCATTATTTACTTATGTATCTGATTATAACACATATTAAACAAAATTCAAGAGCTTACAGCAATGTATACACGCATACATGTAAAACTGTAAACTAAAGTATGTTTATGGATTTTTTTAATAACAAAACGGCGCTGTGGGAACTCTGGGGAGAGTCGCACAACGCCGCTTTATTATATAAAGATGAAATACTAGGCTTACTTATTTATTCTTTTCTTCAGCCAGATGCTTCTGATAAGCCTTGGTTTCGGCAACAACTACGCCGGACAAAGCAATCAGAGCAATTAAGTTAGGAATAGCCATCAGGCCATTAACAATATCCGCCAATACCCAAATCTCTTCCAGCTTCAGGAAAGGACCGCAGGCAATCAGGCAGATGAAAATGATGCGGTACGGCAGAATTGCCTTGACGCCCATCAGATATTCTACACAACGTTCACCGTAGTAGTTCCAGCCAAGGATAGTGGTGAAAGCAAAGAGTACAAGGCCAACCAACAGCAGAATGCTGCCAAATGCAGGGAACGCCATGGTGAAGGCAGATTCAGTCATTGCAGCACCGTTCAGAGGTCCGCACCATACACCGCTGACAACCAGGGACAAGCCGGTCAGAGTACAAATGATGATAGTATCAATAAAAGTACCGGTCATAGAAATCAAGCCTTGCTCTGCAGCCCATTTAGTTTTAGCAGCAGCAGCTACGATAGGAGCAGAACCTAAGCCGGATTCGTTGGAGAATACGCCGCGGGCAACACCACTGCGCATTGCCAGCATAACGGTTGCACCAAGGAAACCGCCTTGAGCAGCAGTCGGAGTGAAAGCAGAATTCAGTACAGTTGCGATTGCAGCAGGAACCTGGTCTGCAAAAACAATCATGATACCGACAGTAGTCAGGAAGTACAGCAGAGCCATAGCCGGAACTACCTTTGCAGCAACAGTTGCGATGGATTTCAAACCGCCGATGGTTACAGCAGCAACAACAACAGTCAGAGCAATACCGGTGTAAACAACAGGAATACCTGCAGAAATCTGGGTAATTTCAACAATGGAGTTTACCTGAGCAAAAGTACCGATACCAAAGTATGCGCACAGAACACCGAATACAGCAAACATAACAGCCAGCGGTTTGTATTTTTTGCCAAGACCATTTTCAATGTAGTACATCGGACCACCGGAAATATTGCCGTTAGCATCGACAGTACGATATTTTACAGCCAGCAGACATTCGGAATATTTGGTTGCCATACCGAAGAAGGCTGCCATCCACATCCAGAACAAAGCGCCCGGGCCACCTGCTTTAATTGCGGTTGCAACACCAACTATGTTACCGGTACCGACAGTTGCAGCCAGTGCGGTGCACAATGCTTTAAAGCTGTTTACGTCACCGCTGCCATCGTTCTTAGCACTGAAGATCAGGCCCAAAGCCTGAGGCAGCTTGAAAACCTGCAGCAACTTCAGACGGAAGGTTAGCAGAATACCGGTACCAACCAAAAGTACCAGAAGCGGCGGACCCCAGACAAACGCATCAATTTCATTCAAAATTTCCAACATGATTCAAACATCTCCCTTTAAATTCCCATTAATTACTTATAAGCAAATAAAAAACCGGAGTATACAAAAAATACTCCGGTAAAAGTCAATGACATATGATAGGCAATAGCGCCATCACATAAGCTTTGCTCTGTCCACTGGCCTGAGAGATAAGGACGTTTCTGAATTTCAGAATACATCTTTGCACCTTCGGCGCCCATTTAAGGGACTCTCCAGAGTTGTGTCAGCATACGGTTCCTGCTTAAAATTAAGCACCTGAGAGTTTTGCTCCTTCGGTAGGCAGTGCCTTCTCCCATATACATCATCCACTCGTTATTTACTTATGTACGCTATTATAACACACTTTTTGAAGAACGCAAGCCTTTTTTCAAAATTTTTTTATGTATACACGAATACATAAGGGAGTGTAACTTTTGAAGCAAATCACCTGCCGTTTTCATCAGCAAAGCTACGCTCACTTAAAAGATAACAGGGTACAGCAATAAGCTGTGCCGCAACAGAAACAATGATGAAGGTATTCAATGAATAATCATAAACAGCTCCCAACAGCCAGCTGCCCAAAAACCACGCTAAGCCAAAGAAAAATTCGAACGCACCGTAGCTGCTGGCACGATGCTTCTTGCTCGTCATGGTGGCAACCGCAGCCTTCATAACAGATTCCTGAGCGCCCATGCCTACGCCCCACAAAGCAACGCCCATCATAATCATTCCCGGCGAAGTCGCGCCAAAAGCAAACACAGCAAAGAACGCGGAAATCGCAGTAGAAATAACCAATGCCTTCGTGCGCATTTTGTCAAACAGCCAGCCAAAGAAAAGCGCTGCCACCGCATCCACAAGCATCGCACCGGAATAAAGCAACGGCAAAATACTGTCATCAAAAAGCTTATTTTTTGCCAAATGCATAGTCACCAGCGGAAAATCTACAAAGCCGAAAGCAAAACAGCTGATACCTGCAAGATACAAATAAAAGCTTTTCTTGCCTACAAAGCTATCCTTCTTCTCTGTCTTAGCTTCCGGCTCAAAGGCTTCCGGATTCGGGAAACGGCTTTTAGCAAACAGTAAAAAAGCAATTGTACAGACTGCCGGCAACGTCAGAAAAGCAAAGGCTGCATTATATACCTCGTATTCATCACCATTTTTATAAAGCATTATTACATAAAGCAGCAGAGGACCGATAAAAGCACCAAGCTGATCCAGGGCTTCCTGAATAGCAAAGCTTTTACCTACACCCTCCTGTGAAGCCGCAAAGGAAAGAATAGTATTCTTCACAGGCTTTTTTATCGCCTTACCGATGCGCTCAACAACGAGCAGTATACAGGCGGCTATCCAGCCGTCACGATGCACAAGCGCCAATGCCGGCACCGCAAAAACGTCTACAGCATAGCCTAAAATCATAAAGCCCCAATAGTTGTGCGTTTTATCAACTAATCGGCCAAAAAGATAACGCAGGCCATAGCCTAAAAGCTCGCCTATGCCGGAGATAAAACCGATGGTAGAAGCACTTGCTCCTAAAATTAATAAATACGCTCCCTTAATACTTGTCGCCGCTTCATGCGTCATATCGCTGAACAAGCTGACGATACCAAGCAGAACGATAAACGCCATAGCAGAATTTTTATTGTGCATGCTTACGCCTCCTGTTTAGTTATTATTCCCTTATTATAGCATATTATCATAAACTTAATTATTCTTTAATTTGTTGATAATCTGCCAAATTATTAAAAGTGCCTGCAACGCTTCGTCACAGGCACTTATTATCGAGATATTTATATTCCGGCTCAGCTGTTTTGCATTCTCAGCATAATCCAGCTGCTGTCGGCATCAATAACCTGCCATTTTTTATTCTGCTGAGCAATAAATCTATCATAGCTTTTGGGCGTAACCACAACAATACGATAAGGATTCCGCTCCAGCGTTGCATAAGGCATAACGTTCTTGCCGGTCCAGGAAAAATCCTTGGGAACATAGCCTGCAACCTCACGCTCATGCATCAGCTTAACTACCTTACTGCTACTGTAAAAAACTGCAGAAGTAGGATATTTGCCATATAAGCCTACCTCGTGTACATCATTTTCCGTCAGCATCTCACCCAAATTCTTCGCACTGCGCTGCTCGCTAAACGGCACAGCAAGGCTGAAAACAAGCGCAATATAAAATAATACCGACATCGCCGCAATACCGTAAGCACGCTCTTCCGTCATTAAGCGCAAGATATAATCCAGCATCACGCCGACAATCAGCGCCAACGGCAGCAAAAACAGCAGCTCCGAAGCTATGAGCTTGTTGCTTACCGCAAACCAGGCGCCGCCAAGCAATACAGCAAGACCGCCGCCGACAAAAAACATATAACCGCCGTCTGCACAGTCAGTATATTTTGCCAGCATACTTCCCAGCAAAAGGCTGGCCGGGAAGAGCAGCGGATAGGTATAGGTGATGTATTTCGTTGCCATACATTGGAAGAAAACGAAAACAACAAGTGCCCAAAGCAGTAAAAATTTTTGCTGCTCCCCTAGCTTGCGATGTCCCTGCCGCCACCATTTATAAGCAGCCCAGGGAACAAGTCCGCTCCACGGGAACAGCGCCAGCAGATTTACCAGCGTATAATAATAAATCACATCGTCACGCGGATGCTCCGATACCGTTGCGCGCAGGAAGTTGTGCGTGCCGAAGAAGGTATTGATGAAATCACTGCCGTGCAGGCTGTACATTACAGCATACCAGGGCACGACAACCGCCGCACACAGCAATGTGCCGCTTACAAGATGCATGCGCTTCAGTACGTGCCAATCACGCTGCCACAACAGGAATAACGTAATAATCAATCCCGGCAGCAGCACGCCAATCGGTCCCTTGGTAAGAACCGCAAAGCCTGCTGCAGCATACATAATGTACCAATAGCGCGCCCTGCCGTCACAATAGCCAAGATAGAAAAACAGCAATGTCGCACTGAAGAAAAAGAACAATACAGCATCTGTAATTACCGACTTGCTGATCAGAAAAAATTCTACACTGCTCAGCAGCACCAACGCACTGAAAAAGCCGCTGCGCGCATTTTCGAGCTTGCTGCCACCCCACGCCAATAATGCCACGCTGCCCAAACCGAAGAACGCTGGAAAGAAGCGCGAAGCAAATTCCGTAAAGCCAAACATTTTATAAGCCAACGCCGTCAGCCAATAAAAGAAAATCGGCTTATCATACCAGTAATGACCGTAAATCTGCGGTGACAGCCAATCGCCGCTCAATACCATCTCCTTTGCCGTCAAAGCATAATTAGATTCTACGCTGTCTGTAATCAGCAGGCTGCCATTACCCGCAAAAAGCAATGCTGCGGCAGCTGCAAAAAGCAGCAGCCAATATTTTCGTGGCATAAAAAATCCCCCTTCGGCAGCAGAGCTTCTATACTCCGCTTTTCATTAAGCACAGTATAAACACCTTCACTTAATGATTACTGAAAGGGGTATTCATCTTAATTTCAGCTTGTAAGAAAGCTTAAGGATTACTTTACAGTCGTCGGCAGCTTCACATACATGATAGTTCCCCGCGGCTTGTTGTCGAGAACCTTGATGCTGCCGCCATGCTGCCGCACAATAGCCAACGCCAGCGACAAGCCTAAGCCAAGGCCTCCCTGACTACGGCTGCGCGCCTTGTCCACGCGGAAGAAGCGGTCAAAAATCTTCTGCTTATCATCGTCACTGATGCCACAGCCTTCATCACGTACCTCCAGCACCAGATGCGTTTTCACCTTGGCTACACGCAGAGTAATTTGCGTCTGCTCCGATGAATACTTCATAGCATTATCCAGCAGAATAATCAGCAAGCGCGATAAAGCCATTTCATCCCCCTGCATTACCAAGTTATCCTGGATTTCCTGCTTCAGCTGCAGCTTTTTTTCTGCTGCCAAAAGCGACATCTGCGATGCAACCTTTTTACACAGCGCCGTTATATCCACCTGCGCCGTATAAACGGGAAGAATATTCTCATCGCTGCGCGCCAGCGTCATAAGATTTTCCGTAAGACGGCTAAGTCTTTCCGACTCGCTTTGCAGCATGTTTACCGACTCTTTGGCAAAATCGCTCAGCCTGCTGTCCTCATCCTCCTGCAGTCCCTGCACAGCCAGCTTCATAACGGCAAGCGGCGTGCGCATTTCATGCGAAGCATCCGCTGTGAACTGCTGCTGCTTGGCATACATGTTGCTTATAGGACGGATATTGCGTTCTGCCAGCCAATAACCGAAATAACAGGCAGCAAAATAGAGTATCAATGCCATACACAAAAGCAAAAACAGTGTTTTATAGGCCGCATGATAATAAAACTCCATATTTTTGAACATATACAGCCTGCCAACCTGCTTATCACCGTCAATAACAGGAGCAACTGCGGCAAGGTAGCGATAGCGTACGCCATTTGCACTCTGCATCCGCAAAAGACGCGATGTATTCAGCTTCTTCGGCCAATCATCTTTATGACTCATCAGCTCCTGACCTGCCTCACCTGTTCCAAGCTGGTTTAAAATTACCTTCGAGCCATCTGCATTCACAAAGTATGCAAGCATCTTCCCGCTGCGGATAGCTGCTTCGGAGCAGGGAGCCTCCTCCGATTCTACCCATTCTTCGCCCTCATGGTAAATTTGCGCTACAAGATTTTCCTTTTCGTGCGCCAATATTTCCCACCAGATAAAGGTATAGGCAGCAGCTACAATAACTAAAATCAAAGCACCGAAGATTGCCGCATATAAGCAGGTCATACGCCGGCGCAGCTTTTCAAAAGGCTTATTCCACATAATAGCCCACGCCCCGCATCGTTTTAATCAGTTCTTCTCCGTTCAGCTCCATAATTTTTTTACGCAGCAGACGGATATGCACATCAAGATTGTTCTCCGTCACATCGCTGTCAATGCCCCAGATGCGGTCCTGCAGCACCGCACGCGGCATAACCTGCCCACGGTTACGCAAAAGCAGCTCCAGCAGCTTAAATTCACGCGGACGCAGCTCTACACGACGCTCGCCGTATGCCAGGCAATAAGTAGAGCTTTCCAACGTATAAGCGCCGTAACGCAGCTTTTCCGCACTGTACTGTCCCTGGCGGCGGCAAAGAGCGTTCAAACGCGCCACCAGCTCCTCCAGCTCGAAAGGCTTTACCAGATAGTCATCGGCACCGCTGTTTAAGCCCTGCACCTTATCCGCCAACGTATCCTTGGCCGTCAGCAGCAATATTTTTCCCTGATAATCCTCCTCACGCAGACGCTTGCACAGATCAAGTCCGCTCAGAAGCGGCATCATCCAGTCCAACACCAGCACATCATAGCCGTCGGCATACACAGCATCGTAGGCAGCCTCGCCATCCTGCACCCAGTTCACAGTTATATTTTGCTTTTTCAGCAGCATGCTTAAAAGCTTGCCTAAATTTATATCATCCTCAGCTAATAAAATTTTCATTGCTTCCGCCTCCGTTACAGCTATTGTATCACAATGCAGTATAGGCATGTAAAATTAATTTTAACTGAAAAAATCGCTGCCGAGGCTTTGCCTGCAGCAGCGATTGTCTTACATGATATATCTGTTCAATGACGGCACTATTTCCGCATAGGTGCCTTTTTTATTAGCTAACATTATATTAATGGCCCATACAGTCTGGCCGCGGTCATCCTCCGTGCGTGTAGCCTGCAGCTTACGATTGGTACCGGTAAAGCGTACAATATCTTCCAGCTCCAGCAAAAGCGCCATATCCTCACGTCTGTAGCCTTCAAGGCAGCGGTCGGAAAACATTACTGTCAGCATCAGCATATCGTCCATACGCCAGCATTCCAGGCGATAGGCACGGCCATCGCTCAGCTTGCCGTTATAATAGCCGACATCCTGCACGCCATCCTCATCCGGCTCATAGGGAGAAGGAACATAATCAACGCGGCAGGGAACAGGGAATTTTTTTATCAGCATAAAATAGTTCTCCTTAGAGAGCAAAGCGCCTCAGAGCTTAAGGCTTTGAGGCGCGCTTGCTTATACGTTATTCCTTATCGGGAGTTTCCTCTGCTGCGGTTTCAGCAGTTGCAACTTCGGGCATCGGAACATTATATTTAACTTTGATATCACGATAACGGCTCATACCGGTACCTGCCGGAATCAGCTTACCGATGATAACGTTTTCTTTCAGGCCCAGCAGCGGGTCAACCTTGCCCTTGATAGCGGCATCGGTGAGTACGCGGGTGGTTTCCTGGAAGGAAGCAGCGGACAGGAAGGAGTCGGTAGCCAAAGAAGCTTTGGTGATACCCAGCAGGATAGCACGGCCTTCTGCAGGAGTCTTGCCTGCTTCCAGCATCTCGGTATTCTGCTCTTCAAATTCTGCCACATCAACGTCTTCACCCGGCAGCATTGTAGTGTCACCGGATTCCTCGATGCGGATTTTACGCATCATCTGACGAACCATAACCTCGATGTGCTTACTGTTGATATCTACGCCCTGAGACTTATAAACGCCTACTACCTGAGATACCAGATAGTTCTGAGTAGCCTTCACGCCGCTGATACGCAGTACGTCATGCGGGTTAAGAGAACCTTCGGTCAGACGGTCGCCCTTAGCGATTTCCTCGCCCTCAACAACAGACAGCTTAGCGCCGTAAGGAATCTGGTATTCCTGGTTTTCGCCATCCAGTGCCATTACGGTTACCTTGCGGCTGTTGCCTTCCTGGGTAATGTGTACGTGACCTGCAACCTCGGACAGAATGCCGGGATGTTTCGGTTTACGTGCTTCGAACAGCTCCTCGACACGAGGCAGACCTTGGGTAATATCGTCTGCACCTGCAACGCCGCCGGTATGGAACGTACGCATGGTCAGCTGAGTACCAGGTTCGCCGATGGACTGTGCGGCAATAGTGCCGACTGCCTCACCAACATCAACGTTCTTACCGGTTGCCAGGTTGCGGCCATAGCACTTGCGGCAAACGCCGAACTTAGCCTTACAGGTAAGTACGCTGCGGATTTTAACCTTTTCACGCAGTTGGCAGATACGTTCTGCCATAGGCTCGGTAACATATTCATTGATATGATAAAGAATTTCACCATTTTCATCCAGAATATCCTCAGCCAGGTTACGGCCAATGATACGGTCATGCAGGGTTTCAATGATGGTTTTCTCTTTTTTGCCTTCGGTAATTGCCTCAACCTCAATGCCGGCAATTTCGTTATTGCGGATGCGCAGCTCCTTAACGGTACCGTCAGCCAGAACAGCGTTGATAATGTCTTCGGTCATAGTTTCGCCGGTATGTGCCAGCACCTCGCCTGCACCGTTAACAATATCTGCTGCTATCTCTTTGCCGTTGAAGTTATGCATCATTGCTTCCTTCAGCACATTATGAGCAAAGGTATCGCTGATGTTGATGCGGACATTTTCGATATCCTCACCATTCATATCTTCGTCGGAATAGAGATTAATTTCTTCAACACCTGCATCATTGAGCTTAGCAAAAAGCTCTTCAGTGATGTTGGTATCTGCTTCAGCAATCAGGTTGCCTTCTTCATCAAGTACGCCGGAAGCCAGGGTACGGCCCATAACCTTTTCGCGGATTTTGTTCTGGCTTGCACCAAGAACAGCCTTGCTCAGACGGCTGCGTTCCTTAACCAGGTTCATACCAACGATATCGCAATCATCCTCACGGACAATTACGTCCTGTGCAACGTCAACCAGACGACGAGTCAGGTAACCGGAGTCAGCAGTACGCAGTGCGGTATCGGCCAAGCCTTTACGAGCACCATGAGAAGAAATGAAGTATTCCAAAATGGTCAGGCCTTCACGGAAGTTAGATTTGATAGGACGGTCAATGATACGACCGGAAGGATCGGCCATCAAACCACGCATACCGGCCAGCTGACGAATCTGCTGTTTGTTACCGCGGGCACCGGAGTCAGCCATCATGGAAACAGGATTGAACTTGTTCATGGTGGATTTCATCAGCTTATCGGTAACCTTATCGGTTGCTTCGTTCCACAGGTCAATTACCTTACGATAACGTTCGTCATCGCTCATCAAACCACGGCGGAAGAGTCGCTCAACCTTATCAACCTCATGCTCTGTTGCTTCCAGAATAACTTCTTTTTCAGCAGGAATCTGAATATCGGAGGTTGCGATAGAAATACCGGATTTACAAGCATTATCGTAACCCATTTTCTTAACAATATCCAGAATTTCGGCAGTACGCAGGTTGCCGTACAGCTTGTGAGCTTTAGCAACGAGTCTGCCTAATTCCTTCTTGTCAATCAGCTTGCCAAGATGCCAACGCTCAACTTCAACGGTTGTTTCAACAACATTGCCGGAAGCATCCAGACGCTTCTCAACAACCTGATCTTTTTCTTTATGATAGTAACGCATTTCCAGAGGCAGCTCGCCATTGAAAATAGTGTTACCTACAGTTGTAACTACCAGAGACATACCTGTTTCACCGACAGCTGCACCTTTTTCTTCATCATAGATTTCGCTGTTGGGAATATAAACCTCGATAGGTACCTGCAGATCTACCGCATGGTGGAAGTAAGCCAGCTGAGCTTCATCCACGCTGCTGTAGCGGGTTCCTTCACCCTTAACGTTCGGGTCATCCTTGCTGGTCTTTTCAATAGTCAGATAGTAGGAGCCCAAAACCATATCCTGTGTAGGAACAGCAACAGGCTTGCCGTCTTTCGGTGCCAGGATGTTGTTTACGGACATCATCAGCATACGTGCTTCAGCCTGAGCCTCAACGGAAAGCGGCAGATGGACAGCCATCTGGTCACCGTCAAAGTCGGCGTTATAAGCGGTACATACCAGAGGATGCAGCTTAATAGCACGGCCTTCGGACAGGATAGGCTCGAAAGCCTGAATGCCCAGTCTGTGCAGAGTCGGTGCACGGTTCAGCAGTACAGGATGCTCCTTGATTACCTCTTCCAGAACGTCCCATACAGCGTTGGTAGCACGCTCTACCATGCGCTTAGCACTCTTAATGTTAGTTGCTTCACCGCTGTTTACCAAACGTTTCATAACGAATGGTTTGAACAGCTCCAGAGCCATTTCCTTCGGCAGGCCGCACTGATGCATTTTCAGCTCAGGACCTACAACGATTACGGAACGGCCGGAATAGTCAACACGTTTACCTAACAGGTTCTGACGGAAACGGCCTTGTTTACCCTTGAGCATGTCGGACAAGGATTTCAGAGGACGGTTGCCGGGGCCGGTAACCGGACGGCCGCGACGGCCGTTATCAATCAAAGCGTCTACTGCTTCCTGCAGCATACGTTTTTCATTGCGGACAATGATATCAGGCGCATGCAGCTCCAGCAGACGTTTCAGACGGTTGTTACGGTTAATAACACGGCGATACAGATCATTCAGGTCGGAGGTTGCGAAACGACCGCCATCCAGCTGTACCATAGGACGCAGTTCAGGCGGAATTACCGGAACTACATCCATAATCATCCATTCAGGACGGTTACCGGATTTCAGGAATGCTTCGGCTACTTCCAGACGGCGGATAGCACGTACACGGCGCTGACCGCTCAGCTCCTTCATTTCATGGCGCAGCTGCTCTGTCAAAGCTTCCAGATCAATAGCTTCCAACAGCTCTTTAATAGCCTGTGCACCCATACCTACACGGATGCCTGCTTCAGGATATTTATCACGTTTTTCCATGTACTCAGGCTCGGTCAGCAGTTGACCTTTAACCAGGTCAGTGCCTTCACCCGGGTCAAGTACGATGAAGCTTGCAAAATACAAAACCTTTTCCAGGCTACGCGGAGAAATATCCAGAATCAAGCCCATACGGCTTGGGATACCCTTAAAGTACCAGATATGGGAAACCGGCGCAGCCAGTTCGATGTGACCCATACGGTCACGACGAACCTTGCTGCGGGTAACTTCAACGCCGCACTTGTCGCAAATAATACCCTTATAACGGATGCGTTTATATTTGCCGCAATGACATTCCCAATCCTTAGTAGGGCCAAAGATTCTTTCGCAGAACAGGCCATCCCGTTCCGGCTTCAGGGTTCTGTAATTGATGGTTTCGGGTTTTTTTACCTCGCCGTAGGACCAGGCTCTAATCTGGTCCGGAGAAGCCAAACCGATACGCATAGACACAAAATTATTTACGTCGATCAAGAATCATTCGCTCCCTTCTCTTACATATTAGTCGGATCATCTAAGTCACCATCGGGATTATCGGTAATAGTGAAATTACCCATATCGGCAATGATGTCCCCAGAATCACTATCATCCTCGGTAGCGTCATTATCAGCATAATCATCAACAGGCTTTTCAGGTGCGTTTTCAACAACCTGGCCGTTGATGTCTAAATCAACCTCGCGAGCGGTGGTTGCAATATCGTCATCCTCATCGTCGCGCAAGGAAACCTCTTCCTCGTCCTCGTTGAGAACCTTGATATCCAGACCGATGGACTGCAATTCCTTAACCAGTACCTTGAAGGATTCAGGAATACCAGGATCAGGTACATTTTCGCCCTTAACGATTGCTTCGTAGGTCTTAACACGGCCAACAACGTCATCGGACTTAACAGTCAGGATTTCCTGCAGGGTGTAAGCAGCGCCGTATGCTTCCAGCGCCCAAACTTCCATCTCACCGAATCTCTGGCCGCCGAACTGTGCTTTACCACCCAACGGCTGCTGGGTAACTAAGGAGTACGGGCCGGTGCTGCGGGCATGGATCTTATCATCAACCAAATGGTGAAGCTTGAGGTAATAGGTCAGACCAACGGTAACAGGGTTATCGAAGGGTTCACCGGTACGACCGTCATACAGAGTGGTCTTAGCAGTTTTATCAATGCCTGCAAGCTCCAGTGCATCAGCAATATCCTGCTCATGCGCGCCGTCGAATACAGGTACGGAAATCTGTACTGCTTTTACGCTCTTGCCACCGAATTTATCAATTTCAACAGTTTCCGGCATACCATATTTTTCATAATCGTAGCCGTAATGCTCTAATTTCTTAGCGGTTGCGGAATTAGCCAGCTCTTCCTTGAAGGCTGCTTCAAATTCCGGAGTACCTTCTGCTGCGCCGGTTTTTTCAACGGCATTCAGCTTAGCTGCCAGGTTGGTAGTATCAATTTCCATACCCAGCGCACGTGCTGCCCAGCCCAAATGGTTCTCCAGTACCTGTCCGATGTTCATACGGGAAGGTACGCCCAGGGGGTTCAGTACGATATGTACCGGTTCACCGGTCGGCAGGAAAGGCATGTCCTCACGTGCCATAATACGGGAAACGACACCCTTGTTACCGTGACGGCCTGCCATCTTATCGCCTTCGGAAATCTTACGTTTCTGGGCAATATGTACACGAACCTGTTCGTTTACTCCCGGCGGCAGATCATCGCCGTTTTCACGGCTGAATACCTTAACACTGACAATCTTACCTGCTTCGCCGTGCGGTACACGCAGGGAGCTGTCACGTACTTCACGTGCTTTTTCACCGAAGATAGCACGCAGCAGACGTTCTTCTGCAGTCAGCTCGGTTTCGCCTTTCGGAGTAACCTTACCTACCAGAATATCGCCGGGGCGTACTTCGGCACCGATACGGATAATACCACGCTCATCCAGATCCTTCAGAGCTTCGTCGGATACGTTAGGAATCTCGCGGGTAATTTCTTCTTTACCAAGCTTGGTATCGCGAGCATCACAATCATATTCTTCAATATGAATAGATGTAAAGATATCAGCCTTTACCAGATCCTCGTTCAGCAGAACAGCATCCTCGTAGTTATAGCCTTCCCAAGGCATATAAGCAACGATTACGTTGTGACCTAAAGCCAGCTCGCCATGATCGGTAGCAGGGCCGTCAGCCAGAATCTGCTTTTCGGTAACCTTGTCGCCTTTGAAGACGATAGGACGCTGGTTAACGCAGGTACCTTGGTTGGAACGTTTGAATTTCAGCAGCGGATATACATCCACTTCGCCGTTTTCTGCACGTACACGGATTTCGTTGCCTACTACGCGGATAACTTCGCCGGCACGTTTAGCCAGAACGCAGACACCGGAGTCGGAAGCAACCTTGTATTCCATACCGGTACCGATAATCGGAGCCTGAGTGCAGAGCAGAGGTACAGCCTGACGCTGCATGTTCGCACCCATCAGAGCACGGTTAGCGTCATCGTTCTCCAAGAACGGAATCAGCGCGGTTGCGATAGATACTACCTGTTTAGGAGAAACGTCCATCAGGTCAACCTTATCCGGAGTAATGGAGAGGACATCATCCTTAGCACGGGCGGTAACACGCTCGCCCAGGAAGTAACCATCATCATCCAACGGTTCGTTGGCCTGTGCTACGATATATTTATCTTCTTCGTCCGCAGTCATGTATCTGATTTCTTCAGTTACACGTTTATTTTCTTTATCAACAACACGGTACGGAGTTTCCATAAAGCCGTATTCATTAATAACAGCATAGGTGGACAAAGAACCGATCAAACCGATGTTAGGACCTTCAGGCGTCTCGATAGGACACATACGGCCATAGTGGGAGTTGTGTACGTCGCGGACTTCATAGCCTGCACGCTCACGGGACAGACCGCCGGGGCCGAGGGCAGACAGACGACGTTTATGAGTCAGCTCTGCCAGAGGGTTGTTCTGGTCCATGAACTGGGACAACTGGCTGCTGCCGAAGAATTCCTTAATAGCAGCAACAACAGGACGGATGTTGATCAGAGCCTGCGGGGTAATAACCTCGTTGTCCTGAATAGTCATACGCTCTTTTACTACGCGTTCCATACGGGAAAGACCGATACGGAACTGGTTTTGCAGCAATTCGCCAACGCAGCGTACACGACGGTTGCCCAAATGGTCAATATCATCGCCGGTGCCATGACCATCCATCAGGTTCAGCAAATAGTTAAAGGAAGCAAATACATCCTCATTGGTAACGGTATGCATTTTTTCATCGATACCGGTGGTGAACATCAGAAGCATTTCTTCTTCATGGTTCTGAATCTTGACAGCACGCAGACCGCGTTCGTTATAAATGCCGCTTTCTGCAATCTTATCAAGATTTTCATCGGTCATCTTAGTGCCTGCCGGCAGGATGATTTCGCCGGTTTCTTCATCAGCAATAGCCTCAGCCAGTACGGTACCGCTCAGGCGGTTGCGCCAGCCAAGCTTTTTGTTAAGTTTATAACGGCCAACATTAGCCAGGTCATAACGCTTGCTGTCGAAGAAGGTGTTTTCAATCAGCTGTACGGCGTTTTCCAGAATAACAGGCTCGCCCGGACGCAGCTTCTTGTAAAGCTCCAGCATAGCTTCATCTCTGTTAGTGGTAGTATCCTTTTCCAGAGTTGCCAGCAGCGCAGGATGATTGCCGAAGCAAGCCAGAATCTCATCATTGGAAGACAAGCCCAGAGCACGCAGCAACACGGTTGCCGGAACCTTACGGGTACGGTCTACACGAGCAGAAATAATATCATTAATGTCAGTTTCATATTCAATCCAAGCGCCACGGTTAGGAATTACAGTAGTACCGTAAATCTTCTTACCGCTGGGATCCATAGTTACACTATAGTAAACGCCGGGAGAACGCACCAGCTGGCTGACGATAACACGTTCAGCACCGTTGATAACAAAGGTACCGGTATCGGTCATCAGCGGGAAGTCACCCATAAATACAGAGGATTCCTTGATTTCGCCTTTTTCCTTGTCTTTGAAAATCAGGCGTGCTTTAACGTTCATCGGTGCAGAATAGGATTCATCTCTCTCCTTGCACTCTTCAACGCTGTATTTAGGAGTTCCTAATTCAAAGCTTTCAAAGGAAAGCTCCAGATTACCTGCAAAGTCTTTAATAGGAGAAATGTCATGCAGAATCTCCATGAGACCCTTTTGAACGAACCATTCGTAGGATTTTCTCTGGATATCAATCAAATGAGGCATTGCCAAAATTTCATTGATTCTTGCATAACTATACCGAGTCCTATCACCTACTGGAACCGGTTTAAACATGTAATTCCTCACCCCTTCTTGTATTATCAGCACACTAAACTCGGCGAATCATGCGTGACAAAAAAAACAACAAGGTTCTTACCACAAGGACCTTGTCAGTTGTCTTCGATGATCTGCCTCATCTTTCATTATAAGCAAGATACGCCGTTCAACCACTGACCCGGCAGTATTTGTTGTCAAAATTTACACCTGCAAAAATAATAATGATGTAGTATGGTATGTTATCATAAATTACGCAAGTTGTCAAGATTTTTGTTAAAAAAAATACAGACACACCATCTTCGATGTGTCTGTATTCGCATAGGCGCAGCTTATTCAAAGCGGCCTTTAAGTACAATCTCTTTATCCAGCAATGCAACCTGGCCTTTAGCAAACAATGCGTCGATATCCAGGTTTTCGTCCAACACCAGCAGGTCTGCATCCGCACCGACTGCAACGCAGCCTTTTACGCCGGTTTTGCCGAGCAGCTCGGCAGGTGTAGAGGTCAGCAGCTTGATAGCCTCTTCCAACGGCAGACCGCGACGCACCAGACTCTTGATAGTCAGATGCAGATATTTAGGAGAGCAGTAGGTCAGACCGATGCAGTCACCGTTTTCATTGAACTTAGGTTGAGAACCGAAAGCATCACTGCTCATCGTCAGATGGTCGGTGCTCATGCCTTCCCAGCTCAGGATTTCCATAATCTGCTCTGCGCCGATTTCCATATCCTCGTCAGTGCTGCCGGCAGTCATATCGAAATAACCGCCGCGACGTACCAGCTTTGCGCCTTCTTCCATCAGCTCGCGAGTACGCAGCATATGAGTCGGCAGGAAGTTCTTTGCAGGAACATCGGAATGGTCCAGAGCATAGAACAGCGGGTCCAGCTTGCCGATACCGGAACCCATATGCATGGTTACCAGGCCGGCAACGTTGGCCAACAGGCCACCGCGACGGGTTGCGGTAGCAACCTCAATCAGCTCCGGTCCCTGAGGATTAGAGCTACGATGATCGCTTACTGCAATCTTGGTGCCGATAATCGGTGGAACCATCATGATATCCTTTTCGATAGAACCGGTAATGGTCGGAGAAGGGATACCGTAAGCACCGGTCAGGCAGTAGGCAGTAATGCCTTCTTCCGTCAGTGCGCGTGCTTTAGCTACCAGGTTTTCTACGCTTCTGGTTACACCGTCTGTACCCAGCAGGCCCAGAACAGTAGTAATACCGCAGCTGGTAATCTGGCTCAGCATTGCTTCAGGTACGCGGGAAGCAGGGCCCTGCTCACCGCCGCCGCCGGTGATATGCATATGCATATCAATGTAACCGGGCAACAGCTTTTTGCCGCTGAAATCAAATACCTCAACCTCAGGCATACTTTCGTAGCCTTCGATTTTATCAGCAATACGCACTACCTTATCTGCAATAACCAGCACATCTTTTTTACCAAGATGCGCAGGTGCATAAACGTCAGCGTTTCTAATTAACTTAATCAAAATGTGTCACTTTTCCTTTCATTGTGTACTAAGCAGTTGCTCAGTACTGCCGACTTGCTTGCGCAACCGGCTTATTTCTTTTCGTCTTCCAGCTTAGCAATACCGATACCGGTGTAGCCGTAGAACAGAGCGATAATGAAACCGGTGTAGCAGAGAATTGCCCACGGTGCATAATCCAGAGTTTCAATGCCGGTGCATGCGGTCATATAAGCACCTGCTGCAGACCAGGGAACCAACGGTACAAATACGGTACCTGCATCCTCCAAGGTACGGGACAGGTTCTTAGCAGCAAGACCTCTTGCTTTATAAGCATCACGGAACATTTCACCAGGAATCAGAATGGACAGGTAGGAGTTACCGGTGCACAGGCCCATGGTAATGCAGGAAGCAACGGTGGAAGCAATCAGATCGCCGGTGCTCTTAGCAAAGGTCAGGATTTTTTGCAGAACTACTTCCAGGCAACCGGCCTTGCTCATAATACCGGCAAAGCAGAATGCGCAGAATACCAGCAGAGTGGTGCCCATGATTTCAGCCATACCGCCGCGGTTCAGCAGCTTGATAATCTGCGGAGCAGCGGTAGCCGGGTCAAAGCCTGGAGTGGTCAGCATAGAAATTTTGAAGCCTTTTACGGTAGCCAAAAGCAGGTTTTTCAGGTTGATGTTTTGGAAAATCAAAGCTTCAGCGCCAGCCAGAACAGTAGAAGCCATCATAACCGGCAGAGTCGGTTTCTTAAAGATAGAGCCTGCCAAAATCAGCAGTACAGGCAGAATCAGCAGAATGTTAAAGTTGTACATGCCATCCAGCTGAGTCAGCATAGTGCTTACTGCTTCGGAAGAAACATCGCCGCCGATATTGCCCTTTAAGCCAACGAAAGCATAAACAACCAGGGAAATAATAGTTGCCGGAACAGTAGTCCAGAACATGTGAGCAATGTGTTCATAAAGAGTAGAACCTGCTGCAACCGGTGCCAGGTTAGTGGTATCGGACAGCGGGGAGATTTTATCACCGAAATAGGAACCGGCGATTACAGCACCAGCGGTAGCTGCCAGGTTTACACCCAAAGTGCTGGCGATACCCATCAGCGCAACACCCATGGTAGCAACAGAGCCCCAGGAGGTACCGGTTACGATAGATACAACTGCAGTAATCAGGAACGCAGTTACCAGCATGAAGGTCGGGTTTACAATCTGTACACCATAATAAATCATCATCGGGATAGTACCGGAAGCCATCCAGGTGCCAACCAGCGCACCAACGCAGGTCAGAATCAGGATTGCCGGCATGCCCTTGGCAATCTTCTGGCAGATTTCGTCCATCATTTCATCCCAGGTAACACCAACGCGGTAAGCAATCAGGCCGGCAATAGCAGCTACCAAAAGCAGCAGCGGCTCGGTTGCGTAACCCAGATAACCTTTGCCGACAGTCAGAATAACCATCATGGCAATAATAGGAATAACGGATTCCGTAAAGGTTGGCATACGCCTATTTGTTTTTTCTTCAGTTTTTTGCATATCCTTTGACATAATACCCTCATTTCTGCCGGTCATATAGCCGGCTTAATTTTGCGCAAGCAACGCTATCTATAAAAATTTTATCATTATAGCTTAATTATCTCAACAGTTTTTCTTTATCTATACTTATTGGAATTTTTCTTGTATACATAAGCAATTTATTCGCCGTTCTGTATTTTGTATACAAAATTTGTACTATAATTCGTGGACATTTGCTTAACCATGCGCTTTTTTATACTAAAAATTTAGGACTTCTTCAAACACGTTGAAGAAGTCCTAAATTAAAAAATAAATAAGATTACTTTTCCTGTTATAGTGTTTTGATAAATTATTCTTATATAAAGAACAGAAAGTAAATTAACCCTTTATCTTTTCCTGCGACTCTTTTAAAAGCTCCAAAAAGCGCTTGGTCGGCAAGGTAAAGTTAAATTCATAATCATAAAGAACCGAAATAGGCATATTTCCCGAATACTTGACCGGGAATTCGACTAATGTCCCCTGCTCCAGTTCCTTCATTACTTTTACCCGCGGTGTCAAGGCTATACCGAGATTCTGCTCAACTGCCATCAGCACGGATTCCGAATCACTGAAGGTCAATATACTTTGCAGACGCGTGAAATCAACCTTAGATTTCAGATGCTTATAATATACCTCGCTTGCAGGATAGGCAATAAAGGGATAATCATAAATATTATTGTTTTCTCCCATCTGTTCATACAGTTCTTTGGAGGTTACAAAAACCATCGGCTGATTCCAAAGCTGTACACGCTTGGTATAAAGCGGCTGCACATCAATATGCACAAAGGCAAAATCATACAGCTTTTGTACAAAAGCATCATTTATTGTCGATTCTACCGTCATACAGCGGTTGACCTCTATATCCAGCTCGGGAAATTCCTTTTTGAGCTTCAGCAGCACAGGCAAAAGATAAAAGTTTATGCCCTGGGTAGAAACGCCTATTTTCAGACTGTAATTCTTCTTTTGAAACTGGCGCATTACCTCCTGGCTTTTCTGATAATCAGCCATCAGCTGCTGTGCTATCGGCACAAAGTTTTTACCTGCCTGCGTCAGATAAACATTCTTGCCATCTCGGGTAAAAAGAATAACGCCGTATTCTTCTTCCAAAGCGTTGATATGATTGCTGATTGTAGGCTGGGTAAAATTAAGATATTTCGCAGCCTGCGTAAAGCTGCGGCACTGTACAACAGTCAAAAAAGATTGATATACTTGGATATTCATTTCGGATATTCCTCAAATTCTTATATTTCATCGAGAACAGGTACAAAATATGCTTCCACGCCGGTAATTTCTCCCGGCTGCAAACGCACAAAGGTTTCCGACGCTTTACCGTTGATTACAAAGCAGGAATAAGTGTACTTGCCGATTGCCTCACCGTTATCTGTTTCCTGCTGTACATCAGCCGAAGGAACAAACTGCTGGTAAATCAAATCGCAGTCATCGCATTCCTCTGCCTCGTAGCTCGTTGCACCATCAGGCTCTACAATAGCAATGCCTGCACCCTCACGGCCAAAGATAGGCTTTTTGATATAACGCTGTCCTGAAAGCGGCTTACTGTCCAAATAGGTCGGCGTTAAATGCGTAGCCAACAGTTCTTCCTCCTGCGGTGTCCAGAACAGACGATGCTGATATAAATACCATGCCAGTGCCAGCAGTGCTTTATTCTGCAGTACAATGGATTTTACCGGATTAACCAGATCAACAGCACCGAAATTAGCTAACTCCATAAGCTTTAAGCCAACAGGATAGCCATCCTCGCTTTCATCATCCATCAAAAGCTCCAGCGGATGCAGACGATACAGTATATCAAGCTTATCTTCCTTACTTTTGAAGATTTCATTGGGAATGTAAACTCCGTCATCATGTACAATCAGCTCATCCAGGCCGACAAGACGACAAACGAATGGCTGCTTGCTCAAAATGCGTTCACGCAGCACCTTTTGCACGCGCTCAAATAAAAATTTGGCGTTAGCCCAGTCCTCGCTGTAGCTTTTATCAGCAGCAAAAGCAATGCGTACTACATCCTTATCTGCATATTTAGGCTGTTCCAACAGCTTTAAAAAGGGCTCTGCCAGCTCCTCACCATCCGAACGCGGCTGCAAATGCAAGCCGTACTCCTTAGCAAAATATGCTTCCGCTACCTTGTTGGCATAAAATGTTTCCGGCAAGGCGCAAGGAGTATCAGAATTGATCTCTACCAGCTTATAGCAGCCGTCAGTATTCTTTACAAAGTCAAGACGGCTGATATAGCTCACATGATCCGAGTTATCCGCAAGGATATACGGTGTGAGCTTATCCGTCATATTAAACAGATTAAAGGGCATTGCGCCATTATTATTGGTACGCAAAGCCTCTGCCAGGCGTGACAGTGCTGCTGTAAGGCCGGCACTGATGCGCTGCAGCTCACACTTATTGGCATTGCTCATAAGCAGCGCGCTGATAGTAGGATAACGGTTTTCCCACTCCGGCGCATCCACATACGGTATAATATTCAAATCAATTTTATCAAGCCAGGTATCAGGCTTACGATATTTATACATCTTCATCACCTCAGGAAATTGCGCTGCCGCTGGAGCGGCTCATGCCACTGCCGATACCGCTTTTACCTGTAGTGCCCGTACTGCCGAGCTTGGAACTTTGCGTGCTTCCTGCAGTTCCCTGTTGCACAGTAGAGCCATTGGCGGTGTTAGCGTTTGGTTTAGGATTAGTAGACGAGCCTGCGGGTGCAGCATTCTGCTTCTGGTTAGCTGCAGGCGCAGTTCGCACACCTGCCATCGGGCCTACACCAAAGGTACGGCCGATGAAGTACCAAGGAAAGAAGCCATGAAAAAAGCCGCCGCCGTTATCTTCATCCTTCTTTTCATCTTGATTATTCTGAGCAGGGTTATCATTATTCCACTCACTGTCTTTATCGTTGCCACAGCCTGCAACACCTGTCAGCATAACTACCGCCAGTGCACCGGCCAAAAGCTTTTTACGTTTTTCGTCTGTAAGCATATAAAACTCCTTTATAAAAAATCTCTATCATTTTTACACAGCAATATAGTAGGTCATTTTTTATATTATAGCATAAGAAGCAGCTGAATTGCACTATGACTATGCTTCATTCACAAAATCAAAAAACTCTCGACACACCTAAGTGCATCGGAAATCGGATTGCAGACGAATCAACAATCTATGGGGGTTCTTATGAGTGAATCTTTTCATTGTTCATCAACCAAGAAAATCCTTTTGCCATGCGCAACGCAGGTTCTTTAAAATGATTTCCCTGATTCCAAACAAAAATACTGCTCAACCTATAATCTTCCAATGATGTATACACATCACGAATATCATTTGCCACCTGTGCCAGAATTTGGTTATGTGTCTTTGCTTCCTTATCGCCAAGACTTAAATAGACTCTATTGGTTAATATTTTGTTGTTATGTACAAAATCAACAAATTTAGGAAACCACACAGACGGAGATACTGCTGCTATACCTTCGAATAAATTTGTTTGATAGGCTGCCCACAATACAAATAATCCGGCTAAGGAATAGCCGCCCGCAAAAATCTTTATATCTTGATGCTCACTTAATAACGGAACAATTACTTCATTTTTTATACGTGTTAGAAGTTTTTCCGCATTGCCGGCAAATGCAGCATCTCCAAAAATCGGCTCTGCCACCCATGGTGAAAGGTCGTCGTTCCAGCTATCAACCTGCACTGTAATAAACAAAAAATCTGTACTTTGCGTTATAGCTTTTATATGAGAAAGCTCCTCTTCGAGCAATGGTAACTCGTGTTCTCCTATTATTTGAAGCAAGACTACTTTTGCGTCGCGATTGCCTTGATAATTGACTTGCATCCTCTACTCGCCTCCCGGTTCCGTTTCAAATATTATATATTCTTTGATGCAGAAAATCAAAAAACTCCCGACACACCTAAGTGCATCGGGAGTCGGATTGCAGACGAATCAACAATCTGATAGTATCACGGCAGTACCAGCTGTTTTTCTAACGCAACATATAGTATTTACATATAAGCTCCAACATGCTCTCGACTTTCATGCCTCTGAGTCCTAAGCTCTTCATATCGACAGGCTCATCAGCTACCTTTGTAATAAACTCCAGCATATCCTCAGCAATCTTATCAGGTAAACTCAAGAACTTACCTTCTAGAAGCAGAGCAGACAAACGAAAAATATCATTCTTATGCTTCTTAATATTCTTGCTGTCTATACTCTCGCCAGAAATTTTTCTCTCAGATAAATCTAGCCAAGCTTTTGCCTTAAACGGAATGATATATTGATAATCCAAAATGCTTATACCATCAATACTAATCCTGCCAGACTTCATGAACTCATAGTACTCATCATTCAGCAAAATAGCTGATAAGCTGATTGACGAATCATCAACATGAATAGGAACAACATTAGCAGCAAAGCTTAACTCCACATTATACGGCGGTCTGCTAAACAATTCTATCATAGCAGGATATTCTTTGCTTATAGGCTTACTGAATCTGTAAAACTCTGGCTTCTGCTTGCTCTTGTCAATATGCTGATATCCAGCCGTCTGTACATACTGCCAAAATTTGCTGACGAACTCCGGTGTAAGCGCTTCTACAAGCAGCACAATATCCAAATCCTTAGTAGCCCTAAAAGAACTGTCTTCACTTTCCATATAGATATCACAAGCAGCACCGCCTATGATAACATATTGCTCCATAAAGTCACTAAAACTTTCTTTAAAACTTTTTAATCCAGGTACCATGCTGTCCCTCCCAGACTTCATCCATGAGCATTTCTACTGCTTGTTCTACACGCTCATCATGAACATTCTTTAACGATAGTATTATAGATATAGGATCCGGTATATTTGACTGCGAAAACAGTAACGGCTCATACAACCATAGCTGCAATTCACTTTGCTTTTTAGAATCTATTAAATCTCGTTTCAGCAAAGACTCATCAAAATTTTTCCTATATATAGCATATTTTACGGGTAAAATGTTAGCAAGCATACTTTTCTCAGCTAATGCATCTTCTCCAGCTAACACCATAGCTTGAGTGATGTCTTCATTATTTATATATCCTTTTTTCCAAATTGGTGAAGCAAGGCGGTCAACAAGCTCATCAAAAAGTTCCCTTTTAGATAACTGACTATGTAATATATTACTTTGCTTCTGCTTGCTAACATAAAACAAGTCCATTGCCTCTAGCTCACGTACAGCTCTCGTTATGCTCATGGCAGAATAAGGTAAAAACTTAACAGCTTGCTTGATATAAAGAGAATTTTCGCTAGCATATAAATACATCATCGCCAAAAGCTGAGCTGGCAAAGATAATACATCACTATCATTTACTTCTCTTTCAGCCACTGCTTGCAAATATGCTCCTAAGAACGGAAGATAAACCTGCTTCATATCCACGATAAACGGTATTTGATGCTTCAATAATCCTTTCATCTTAGAAGGAGTTAGATTCTTAGGATGATAAACTACTGGTAAGCCTTTGGCCTTTTGAATTGTTTTCATCTGCTTAGCTAATGTAGGAATAGTAGGTAAATCATATAACGGAGTTATGCTCAAAAATTTTGCTTCATTTAACTCTACCAGAGTATATCTATACTTATCAATAAGCAATCTACTAAGGTTACTGAAATCATTAAACTCACGAATCTTAACAGCTGTAGCAAATATAGAACTCAAAAAAGTTTCCATCCTCCGTATCTCCTTTCTAACATGTTTTTTATCATTATAACACAATTATGTTAGAATGTCATTTTTTATGTTAGAAAGAAAAGCGAAGGCGCTACCGTACATTAGCTTATATAGGATTAGGGCATGTTATCCATTGTCTTTTTCGCCTATCGTTACCTTCCAGTAGCCTTTTTGACTGGAACCAACTCGCTCAATGATTTTGTTTTGTTTTAGCTTCTCAATATAATAGACTACTTTAGATCTACCCCACTCTAGTTTTTTCGCCATATCAGTAATTGTAATATCTCTATTATGACATAGTAAATCTAAAATTAGCTTCTGGTTATTATCAATTGATAAATCTATAGCTTGTTCTGTTTTATGAGTTTGTTCAGTATCTTGTTCTGTAGCTTGTTCTGTTTTGTTAGCTTGTTCGGCAACTTGTTCTATAACTTGTTCCGCTGCCTGCTTACGATAAATATTAAAGCGCAGCTCTGTTTCACCGCCCAAAATTTCCAGCTCCCCCAAGCCTGCCTCTTTAATCATCTTCGCCACACGCAGCATACCAGTACCCCAGCGTTCAATCAGATGCATATAGCTAAAAGCCATCGCCAACGCCTCATTACGCACCCTAGAATAACCTTCACGCATCTTGGCGATAGTCTGACCAATAGGCAGCTTGCCAGGAGAAGTTATTTCCAAACGATTGTCAAAAATACCCACCTGAATATTGCCGTTATCCAAATAACTGCGATGCACTGCTGCATTAATAATCAGCTCACGAATAGCAGCAGGTGGAATTTCGTAAACATCCTGTCTGTACAAGCCTTCAATTACTGCACCAAGATGAATATTGCGTAGCACAAACTGATAGGCATCTTCGATTATATCCTGCACAGGTCCGGTAAATTCACGCCTATCCACGAAAATAATACGCTCATTATCCTTAAAAACAGCGCATTGAAACGTACAATGCAAAACATCTGCACCTATAAGAATAGCATAAGCATTAGTCGGAGCCAGTTTACCTTCTTGTTCCACCAAAACTCCCCATGACAATAATTGCTTAGCCGTAACATCCTTCACTAATGCTTTTTCTTCATCACTTCTGCAATTACGCAAGGCAACCTGCTTCATCTGCTGACACAGACTTTCTATATCAGCTTCGCTCGCCTGCAGGCCAAGGCAGACCGTTTTATCAAAGAAACGGTTGTTACCTTCAAACAGCAATTCCTTTACCATAGTCTCATCTGCTGGCCTCGTCGTTCCTGCAACGCGCACATATACGCCATGCTGCAAGCCTTCTGTAGCTATATAGTAAGGTCTTTGCCGACCAGGCTCAATATCAACGATAATGATAGTCGCTCCCTCAAGCGTCTGCATGTAGATATCAGGAATGATTGCAGGCTTGCAGCTATCAGATATAGCATTAGCTATGGAATCCATAATATTGAAGGCAGCATCCTTGTCTACGCCGACAATTTTTCTGGTATCATCTTCTACACCAATAACTAGCATTCCGCCTTGTCCATTAGCAAAAGCTACGATTGTTTTCATATATTTACTGCTTTTCGCAGGCAAGCTCTCTTTAAATTCTACGTTTTTTGATTCACCTGCAAGGATTTCTTCTAGCTTCATGTTGTCACCTCTGACTATTGAATTGTTCCCCATTATAAAAATCAATTTGACTACATCTGCATCATTTCACTACTAAGAAAGTCGTACGTAGCACTCTACTCATCACAGATCATCTTATTTTTATCATTATTCCCTTCTAATTGCTTTAGCTCTTTTAAATCGTTCAGTAAGCTCCCTAAGCGAATTTCTAATATATCTATTTCTTTACCTAATTCATATTTATCTCCATACTCATCTTCATATGCACTATATAAACTAATAAAATTCAATTCAGCTAATTTCACTATCATTATTATTACCATATCAGCATTATCAAGACATTCATACGCCTTAAAATACTGCTGGTTATTTTTTATATAAGAATTATTTAAAGCAAAGTATCCATGTGCAAATCTCGAAAAATAATCATATACAATATTAGTATTTAAAAATCCTTTTTCAGGATTCCTTGCTTCTGCTACAATTCCAATCATAGAACTAATAGATATTGCTTTTTGGTTTTTATCTATTGTTTCAACTTTACTATATAAAGCGAACCAACTGCTTTTTTCTTCACTTATTTCGCCAATATGTTCTAGTATTCTTTTTGCAACGTCTACAATAAAGTCATTATGTGCAGTTTTTATGTCATTCAACAACTCTAACTTAGCATCCATTATGTTATCTTTATTTTTCTGTTCTTTAAGTAATTGAAGAGTTTTATGATTTTTGATTACGTGAGAAATTATATAGTATGCTGCTCTTGTTTCCTTATCTTCTAATAACATATAACTTAGTTGAATACTTAACTCTAACATTGTACGAACTAAAACTAAGGATGTATCAAATTTTCCCAAACTAATCAATAACATTACACTATCTAGGAATTTTAACCAATCTGACATAATAACAACAGAAACATCTTTATCAACACTTCTATCATGATTGGCAATATTAAATGCACTTGTTCTTTTTACTATACTTTCAGACATAGCTCCTAATAAATCTATAACCTTTTTTTGCCAAGACATCTGTCTATCACTACATCTTTTATAACTATATTCATACTTATTAGGTTCATAATCTTCTATCACAATAACCCCCTGCTTTCTTATCATATTCAGTATGTATCTTGCAATTAAAATATAAGAACTTATAAGCAGTTACCAATATCTGACACATACCACCATCACCGTTTGTCTCAAATATTATACAACATTTGAGACAAAATAAAGCCCTCTAGTTCTGCTCATATCCTTTCTACCATATATTATATCAGAAATCAACTTACCTATCTATATAGCTATATCTAACAATATTATTCTTCAATTATATCCATTATTTTCCACTAAACAGCTGCAAGCTCTCGCTAGCATCTGTTTAGCTGAATAAATTCTACCGTTATAAATTTTATTCAAAAGGAGATTATTAGCTATGAAACAGCTCAATTCAAAGCTACGCAACACTTATACCAAAATCAAAGTTAAAAATCCTTACAATCTCTGCTTCTTATCTATGCAAGCCCTTTACTGTTTAGATAGGCATACCTTGGCAGAAGAAATCAACAATATGTATGCAATCTGTTCTGTCGTAGCTTCTGATAACCCTAATGTATCTATGAAACTCTGCGAAATTATCTACCATGAGGATGATCAGATTATAGAGTTTGATATTACCTTCGCTGCCAAAGCTAAAGAATTATGCTCTAAGGCCTACTTTAAGCTTTTAAATCATAATGCTTTTCCCAAAGCAGCAGAATGTACCTTTGAAGCTAATTCCAGAAGCGAAAAACTGCTCACGCAAATTTGGCGTGATGAACATGAAATCTGTAAGTAAATTGGAGGAAAAACTAAGGCGGTCGCATTTCTGTGACCGCCTCTTTTCATTTACTCTACTCCCAGCGCCTTGAATACCGCATCCTCAGCACTGTTATAAAAAATTAAACTAAATGCTCCTATCAGCTCAGCAGGTACAGTTCCCAAATCTGCTGCTGACGTGAGCGGCAGAAGCACCTTCTTCGCACCACTGTCCAGACATACCTGCAGCGTATCAGCCAAATTATTAACCTTCTGCATTGTGCCGGCTATACTGATTTCGCCAAGTACCGCACAAGAGCTCACAACTGGTTTACCTAAAGCAATTGAGCACATCGCTACCAAAGACGGCAAAGCCAAATTGCTAGTAAGCCCCAGTCCCTGCAGATCCTGATAGTTAATAATAAAATCATTGGTTGTAATACTTATGTTACCACTAATGCGCCTACAATTAGCTTTCAAGAAATTGAATGCAGTATCTGTAGCCTCTTTCGCCTCACGATCAGAACCCAAACCTGTACGCTGGAACTTTCCGTTTCCTGGCAGCATCTGCGATTCCAGACGAAATGCCCCGATCATACCAGACCGCCCTTGTGCTATTGTGTACACCTGCCCAGGATTGCAAATTCCATCAGGGATCAGCTTACCACCACCCTGCTCAGGAACAGTTACATATTTTTCTTCAAAGCTTTCATTGTCTATATATGAGAAGTTGACATCATAAAATTCCATGCCGCCAAGCTTTTTCAACTGCTCTTTAACACGACGACGCATCTCTAAAGCAAAACGCAGAATTTCTTCCAACTGCTCTTTAGTGAAGTCCCCATCAGGATACAGCAGCTTAACCATACCGCTGACAATACGACGCACAGCAATAGTATCACGCTGATTCAAATTCTTACCCAGGCGGAAAAATCTGTCCAAAGCATCACTGAACTGTTCTTTGCGCAGCTCACGCAAAAACTCTGCCAAATAGTCTGTAATAAAGCCATAATCATCCGTAAAATGCTCCGGACGAAACTTTGGTACTTCCCATCCAGGAATATAGCAATGCATACGATCCAAAAAGGCTGTATCCTGCCCCATCTCTGGTGGAAAAGGATCAAACAAGCTGGAGGTTTTTAACAGCACATCAACGCTCTGATTAATATTGCCAACAAACACCATCGAAGCAGATGCTGCCTTCTCCTCCTTGCCACGAGCAAAAGATCCGGATGCCATATAATCCTTCATGATCTGCACGCCATCTTTATCACGAAACTTGATACCGGCAACCTCATCAAAGGCTACACAATCCCACATACCAACCAGACCAACTGTTTTGCTGCCCATATTATAGAACAGATTGGCAACCGTAGTCTGACCACCTGATACCAGTATGCTGTTTGGTGAAATCTCCTTGTATAAATGCGACTTGCCAGTACTGCGCGGACCAAGTTCGCACATATTAAAATTATTTTCTACCAATGGCAGCATACGTGCCAGCAAAAGCCATTTTTCGCGTTCTGTCAACGCGTCAGGCTCCATACCTGTAGAACGCAGCATCACATCCAGCCATTCCTCTTGTGAAAAAGCCTTTCTGCCTGCCTTCAACTCTTCGATATCAATATGCGGCATCTGAATAGGCGTCAGCTTTGCAATCTGAATCGGATTTACACTGCGATAATCCTCATCGTCAAACTCATAGTTTAGCTGAATGATACACCAAATGCCACCGCAAAGCAGTCTATCGAATTTAGCAGGATAGTCCTCCTCAATAGGTACATCACGTAAACCCAAATTTGAGAACTCAGCAAAATAAGCATCTTTTTTGATATCAAGCTTTACCGTAATGCGATCAATCACTGTATAATTGCCACGCTGACGCAGCTGCGACAAAATCTTCTGCGCTTCATCCGGCCGTACAAAATTATCTGCCAAAATATGTTTAACGCTTTCAACGCCTTTTTCGATAAGCTCAGGATCATCAGAGCTACAATATTGTCCTAGCAAAAATTCCAACACGTAAACCGGAACATTAGCTCCCTCTTTAATCTTTTTCGTCAAATCCTTGCGTACTATCTTGCCGGCAAAGTTCTGACGCAGCTTATCCTTTATTATCTCGCGGGTGTCTTGCGTATCCATTATCTCAACTCCACTCTAGAAATCAAACCCAAAGTTACCCATGAAAGGCATATCAATAATAAATTCCTGACGCAACCTTTCTATGTCTGTATCCGCATCCTTCATTACCAGATAATAAGAAGCGTGGCTGTCGTATTCCGTGTTAATGAAAGAAAATCGTGCTGTAACCATGCGCTGCGACACATCGCTGTCTGCGCTATCTGCAGTCAACAGGCATTCGTTAGAAACAGGCTTATTATTCCTATCAACAAAGCTAAGCTTATATGATGCAGACTTCACTGTTTCGCTGACAGGCTCAGTCTGTACAAAAATAAGGTTAACGTCCTTGCTGGTAATTTTCTTGAGCAAGGTATGCAGCTTAATTTCTGCTTGCTTTGTTTCTACGTGACCTCTATCCATTTTCACGCAGAGCACCGGTACCACCATTTCCTGTGGCGACGATCCGCCATGCACATAGCTCGTGCCACCGCCAGCAGTTTTAAAAATCTGCGCTCCCCTTGGGTATGAAACATACCTGGCATCATCATTAGCAAGCACTGTTCCCAGGCTAATCGCACCAGCGCCATTTCCCTGCGGTGCCTCACCAATGACAAAACGATGATTTACCATAGCATTGTTTCCATTTACAGGTATCTTTTCATTTTCACTTACAACATGACGTTGATAGATGAAGCCATGGTCAGCCGTAACAATAAACTTCACGATGCTGGCGCTTACAGGTAACCTGCACAGCATAGTATAAAGCTCATCCACAGCCTCCTGACAAGCAACAAAAACTTCATCTTCTGTCTTAGCTGCATCGCCACGCGCATCAATCTGGTTATGATAAATATACACAACCTGCTTATTAGCAAAGGCACTGCGCAGCTCATCACGCTTCATCTTCTTCAATTCATCAAACTGCAGGCACAGGCTTGCAGAATTTGCCGCCTGCAAAAGCTTCTCACGCTCATCCAGACTAGCGCACCGGCGCCCATCCACCAGCACACGACAGCCTTCATCCATCGCCAGCTGTTCATGCGGCAAAAGCGCTGCCATTCCCAGCGCTGTATACGACGGTGGCAGAGCAAGCTGCACTTCCAGCTTTTCCTCCTTGCAGCGTTCCTCATGCTGCAGCTTCTGCTCAAGCTGCTTGGCAATCTCGTAACGTAAAGCATCAGAAATTATCACTACGATGCGGTCACGTTCATTTTTTATATAGCGGCTATAAAAATCACGCTGCAAAGGAGCTTGTTTTTGAGCTGCTGTCTGCACCGCGTCTTCGTTCCAGGCCGGTAATAGCTTTCCCAGATAAATATTACTATAAATATTCTCGATAAGCTGCTGCAGCTTGCCAAAGCCAGATGCGTTCTTCAAGCTGTCATAAGCAGTGTAGAATTGGCGATACCAATAGTCAACCTGCCAGTCCTCATGAAGATACTTCTCAAGAATATTATTGAAGCCCTGCTCCGGCTGATACCTTACGTTTCTTATCAGCTCATAAGCACTTGCACACAGGGCATATTGCGCTCTCGTTTTATCAGCAAAATGCATTTTACTGCGCAGCTCACAGATTTCCTTAATGCTTTTGCCATCTAAGCAGGCAGACAGATCCTCCAGCAGCAGATGCTCTACAAGCCATTGGATTATAACCTTATCACAGTCAATAAAAGCGTCAAGCTGTACCACAGCCTCTGCTCCCAAAGCTGTTAAGGCCGTTTCTGCCTGCAATTTTCCTGCCGCATAGCTTGCCAGCGCCGCATACCTGTCACGGCACTGCACGTTGTTCATGAAGCTATCCAGGAATACTACTACGCTGCCTTGCTTATTGCACATGAAAGGCTCCCAGCTTGCAGGAATTTTACCAGCGATGTATTTATCTGCATAGGTAACAAAGAGGGAAAGCAGCAGCTTTTCCAAGGCTTTGTCTATCAGCGCATAGCCAAAGCTCTCACTGCATTGCTGCCAAAATGCTTCCTGCAGGTTATACTTCGCCATCTCCTCCAGATACGGATTGTTATCTTCATCCTCTACCAGCAGAATCTTGCTTAATACTTCCTCAAACGATAATACGCGCGTTTTGCAGATGCAGCACAGCAGGGCAAGCTCTATCGTCTTTTCATCATAGCTGTCTACGCCCAGGCTATAGAAGCGCTCCACGCGTTCTTTGGCAGCAAAATATTTGCTGTACTTTTCTAAAACAGGCTTAAAGGCTTCGTCAATCCCCAGATCTGCGCAAATCAAAGAGATTCTGTCAGCATAGAAGCGTTTGGAGTACAGCAGGGTGTCCTCCAAGTGGTTGCAATACACCTCAGGTTTAGCAAAAGGCGCGTACAACAGGTAATTACTCTGCGTATCCTCGCGCTCCAGAAGAACCTTAGTGCGGAACTGATTGGTTTGCGTCAGATGATATACTTTTGCGTTTTTCAGCTGAAGGTTATCCACCTCGTCAGCAAAATCTGCCTTATCATCGTACCAGAACACCAGTCTGCGCCCTTCACCTGCAAATTCGTTATTTAGTTTTTCTTCAATTTGGTTTAAATTTAATGAAGCCATGCAATCACCTTGATACACCTTTCAGGAAGATTATCTGTCACCCTATCTGTCACCCTATCTGTCACCTTTGAACAAAATCTTTCTAATCTATTACTCACAATTTTATTTTCCAATAACCTTTACGATCAGACCCAACACGCTCAATAATTTTATTTTCTCTAAGCTTTTTTATACGTTCAGATATAGTTTTTCTACTTAAAGATAGTTTTTCAGAAAGAATAACTGCTGTATATCCCGGATCCTCCATAAGCAGCTTTAAGATTTTTAGCGACTTATCATCCAGGTTTTCTATGACCTTATCTGTCACCTTTTCTGTCACCTTAGGCCTAATATAACGCACAACTAACTCTTCAGAAGCACTAAACTTAATCATAATATCTCCAGGGTTAACCGTATACTCCGGCATTGGAACATTAGCATTTTTGCAAGCAGCACAAATCTTTTCAATACCACGTCCCCAGCTTTCAATAAATCCTGCAAGATAAAATACATGAGCAATATTAGGATTATAAGGAACCGAAGCATGCTTTTGCATTAAATTATTCAAGGTCCATTTTTCAGGTAAACAGCCACCATTAGCTATATATAATCTATCTTCATATACGCTAATCTGCACAGGCACACCAGATTGGTACTGTTTATGACACAATGCATTTAAGATAGCTTCACGCAAAGCATCCTCAGGTACAAAATAACGTTCAATGCGTTGCATATTTTCATAAGAAATTCTTGCTTTCATATATTTCAAGTATACTAATTCTACAATTTTATCAACCTGCTCTAGCAATGAACCATGTATTTCATCCTGATAAATTAACTCTGCATCCGTTTCAAAGTAACCTATTTTCACATAAGCACCAAGCTGCCATTTTTCCGGATCTTTACTAAACAAAAGCATTGCTGCATTAGTAAGATAATCACCGTTCATCAAATGCAGTTTTTCCATTAATACAGCTTTCGGTTCATCCAGCATGCTCTTATCAATACGACCTTTTTTAGCCGCAAGCTGCTTAAACCTTTCAACCGCATTATCATCAATATCTTTCATCGAAAAAGCTGGCATAGGTAAATTATCCCATGTAACGCCTCGCTTTCGCAATAAAAAAGCTTCCAATGCCGGTCCGGTAAGAATTTGTCTAGTACTACCACTACGATAGTAATATATACCTTTACATGAAATACCAATAGGATAAGCAGGCACATCAATCTCCAAATATTCCTTACCTTCTTTTTCAAAAAGGTTAACGCCAACGATAATACCCATAGCATCTCTTATTTTGTTAGGAACATCCTCTAACAACTTACGTGCATTTTGTAAACCAATAACATTGCCTTCATCGTCACAACCAATATATATTTGGCCACCTTGCGCATTAGCATAACCGCAAATCCATTCAAGATATTCGTCTTTCCACTTGCTTTTCCACTCAGTATTTTGATTTTCTGGCATCTTCTCACCGTCCTACGTTAAAATATATATTATTTGTTATTCAAAATACTATAGCTAACTCATTACTAACCTTAGAGTATCTTCTTTATCTAAATACATTTTCTCATTTTCAATTATTACCCCAGGTAAATTATCATATTGGTAAATTGACTTATATCCATAGTAATTGATATCATCAAGAAAATTGTATTGTTTTATTTCTAATTCAACATAATTGGACTGAATATCACTTTGGTTTATATATAAAGCTTTTGCAGATAGAACATAGTGATTTTTATTTTTATCGACTATAAGTATTATATTTTTCCTTTTATCAGCAATAGTACATTCATCTATGAATATTTTTTCAAAATCTTTTATAACTATGTAAGTCATTTCTTTTATATTATTTATAAACTCTACTATTTCATTAATTGAATAATATCCTTGTATTTCTGCTCTATTCTTATTAATGAATTTTTTAGTTAAAACCTTAAGTTCCCACTCTTTTATCTGCTTTTCATCTCTATTAACCTCAAATAGTTGTTCCATTCTTAAATAAACATCTTCCATTTTAGGTCTCAAAGATGCATCAACCAAAGTGCCAATTTCCAATAATTCATGTAATGGGCCTAATGTTTTTATATTAGAATTTTTATTAACATCATCTAAATTTAATGAAATATTTCTTGCTCCACAAACATAACTACCATGAAAACAATATTGTGTATTTTTTAATACCATCCACATCGTCTTAATAAATTCATAAATATCAATAGCGTATTGTAATTCATCTGGAATATTATAAGCAAATCCCATATAACATTCTGGAGGTTTTGTATCGTAAGGACCAATTCCTTCTCTAGTAATAGTTAAATCAACATATTCCTCATTCCAAACCAATCCAAAATCACCTAATAAAATTTTTCCATTTTGTATGAATATATTAGCAAGTTTTATATCTCTATGATAGTATTTTAAAGAATGTAATTTACACAATGAACTACACAAATTTAAACATAACTTATATTTTTCCTCAAAAGTTAGATGATTATTAATCAGATAATCTCTCAAGCATATTGCTTTAGGTGTAACATACCATTTTTCTTCATCAGTAAGCTTAAAATCAACCAATGGCAAAATATATTTATTGGGATAATATTTAGTAATTTTCTCCATTGTAGATATCTCTCTTTTAAATCTTTTTATCCTTTCCTTGTTATTGTTTGAATTATTAAGTAATTTTATAACATACTCTCCATCTAAGACATCACATCTGACATTATAAACAGTCCCATTACCACCTTTACCAATCTTCTTTTCCATCATATTCCTACAAAAAGTATACTTATTACCTACGTACTGTTTAATCTGAGCAGTTTTAGTATTCATGAACAGCACGCTCCCTTCTTTCTTGACTTTCATGCTTGAAGTCATTAGCAATACGTCTAAATATCTCCGCAGTAAACGGATAGTTTAACTCTGCTTCCTTAGCATATGAAATATATTCTGCAATAAGAGGAATATTTTCTCTACCTGCATCAATACTTCTAGCACCTACACTATTATAACACTCTAAACAAAATCCACGAGAAAGACTAATATTGTTCTTTCCCCCATATATTCTATTCTCTTCAATAAATTTACAGATTTCTTTTGGTAACCATGTTTTATATATTCTCTTAGGAAAATGAGCAAAAAATCTTCCCAATAAATACATGCCTATTTCACATTGATTATTAGAATTAATGATCACTAAAAAATTTTTAAGCCAAGACTCTATAATAGCAGCATGATAATGTCCTGTATCATCTACACAAGGGCAAAAATTAACATCCAAAAGAACTCTCCAAGCATTTTTGGCTATTTTAACTTCTTCTTCAGTCAAAATTTGTTCTTCGCCATTGTCTTGCTTATAAGCTAACTTAATAATCCATGTACTAATTTTAGGATCAAAAGCTAATTGATTGTATAAAAACTTAGGCTTTATGTCTCTATTATCAAACCTAAAAGCTTTACTGAAAGCTATTTCGTAACGAACTATTAATTGTTGAGTTTCAGTATCGTCAATATTCATTTTGTAAATTTTTTCAAAAATAGTTACTATGTCATACCCAGATAACTTCAATTCAAAACCGTCATTAGTTGAATCAATTAATGCCTGAAAAAATTTTAAGTAATCATCTAGTTTATAATCATTAAATCTTGTTAAATCCCAAGCAGAATAAATATTCCCATTCTGCAAAAGTTTATCAAAACAATATTTATTAAAATTATAATCATCACTTTTTATGAATCGACGAATGTGTTTCCAATAATAATTTTCTATTTCCTCAGGTTGTTTTTTTAACATCATTATAAAGGCACTATCTACATTTAAACTTTGCAATAAAATATACTTAAAACCCACATCGCAATTAGCAAATACCGTATTTAACTGCTGAAAAGCAAACTCAGTACCTTCCTTATAAAATATTGTAGCAAAATACTGCGACAAAATACCTTTCTTACCTATCACATACATAAAGTTACATAAAGTTACATCAATTTTATAGTTTATACTAACAGCGAGACTTTCTCCCACATAATTATTATCTTTTAATAATTTAAGAAAATCCTCTAATTCTTCCCCCTTTAACATTTTTAAAATTTTTACTTGCTTACACTCACGTATTTTTTGTCTTTCTTCCCAATCTTTAATATAATTCTCTTTCTCATATGAACTAGGATGTAAAGGCTTATATTCATCTTCAAAAGCGTATAAATATTTATAATTGGCATTAGAGTAAACAATTTGCTTGTAAATTTTGTTTTCAATGTCCTCAACATCAATTTCTTCTATATATCTTCTCTTGAAATATCTGCAATCATAAAGGAATTTTCTGACTGTATTAGCAAACATATACTTTATATCATCAGGTATAGATATATCTTTTATTAAATTCTGTACAACAAGAAAAGCTTCCTCTTTCAGTCCATAGGCAACAAAAATACAATCACTATATAAATCTTTCCATTTAGAAAGATCATTACCAGCACATTTAAAAGCAATCTTATAATACTCTTTATATAAATCAATAATATTTTGTCTTAATTGAGGTTTATTATTTCTATTATGCTCTAAATAAAGAGGTTTACTCAAATAATCATAATGAGCTTGCATAAGTTTAGGTAAAATATTTTTTAGAACCAACCATGCATCTTGAGGATATTTTTGCACAAAAATATCTAACAATTTAGCTCGTTTATTATTACCTACATTTACTTCATCAAAAAATGCGCAAAAAAAGTTACTCAATGTATGTATCGGACTATTTACTATATTGCTTTCAATTTTTACTTGGCATAAATCTTCTAATATATTAATGCAGCTATAGCGAATATCATTAATAAAAAGTCCTTTTTCCAATGCAACTAATAACTTTGGATAATTACAATAATCAAAAGGAGTTTGGCCTTTTGATTTAAATAAATCCATAAAAAATTCACTTTTATTCTTAATGGCCAATTCTACAGCACAAACGAATGCACTAGGTGCGGCTTCAACCAACTCCGGTAATAAATCAGATATATTATCCCAATTAACGTTATTCAAGAGTAAATCAACATATTTTTCGGAAATCCCTACTAAATCTGAATTTATATCGCTATATCGATTCAAAAATATTAATGTTTTAACTAATCCTTCTTTTAGTATTTCTGAATATTTGCCACAGTCTACTGTGCATATACCATTTTCCACTTTTTTAGTCTGAGCTGGAATAACTTCCTGTAATATTAATTCCAGATTACTCAAGTCTTCTTTTTTTATCGATTTTCCAACATAATACCAAGCCTGTTCTAAATCAGCTACACGATACTCATTATATGAAGTTCCCTTAAATCTAATTACAAAAGGATCTATTGAATCAATAAACTCTTTTAATTCTTCTATATATTCATAAAAATTTTTCCCACTTATTAATTCTAATATTTCTATATCACCAGTTTTATCACTCCAACTTCCTAACAGCAACGCCGGTACAAACTTTTTTAAATCGGTACATTCCCATTTTGGTGCGGACATATTACCATCAAATATTTCTCGTTTTAAAATAGGAAAAATAGACATATTAGCAGTCATCAACTTATTAATTTTATTATAGTCACCAATATATTTAGATAACATATTACTTAAATTAGTTCGCGTTCTATTAGGAATATCAATAATATCTTTATTTCGTAAATTTATGCTTTTATCATAAATATAGACCGTTGTATTTTGATTAAGCACAGGTATGTCCTGGGTTGCAAAAAAGGGTATAAGTATTTTATTTTTGATTTTTCCTTCTAAACTATTCCAGCTTTTTAAACTAGTAACGACGAATGCATTATCACAAATATTATCATTACTTTTTAATAAACGCAATATGTAATACAATCCTTCTTCTTTACTTGGTGCTTGAATATACAACACTTCATTTTTACTTAATTTTTCTAAAATATTTTTATCTATTTCACCTTCACCATAATCGAAGAAATCTGTATCAATCCCATACTTATTATACCGTCTTAATAATGCGTCATACTGCCATATATTATATATTTCGGTCCCAGCATCAGAAAAATTCTTTAATGTTTCTTTAATGCTTTCCTGTCCTTTTTCTAAACCAGCTACAGATTTTTCAAGCATTATATCTCGATAAAAATCCGGAAATCTTAATTTTAAGTTGCTTTCTACATCCTTGATAAATTCATCAATATAATACGTTTTGTCTTCTTTGCTGATATCTAATTGAGAACTTTTTTCTTCTAATTTTGCTTTTATTAAATCATAAAAACCAAAGCCACAATTTCTATCTAACAAACTAATTAATTCATCAATAGTATCATCATTAAACAAAATTTTAATATTTACAATGAGTTCGCTATCACCATTTTCTAATGCAGAAAAAATATCCTCCTTAGCATTTCTAAAAATAGCATTCCATTGATAATTATTCAATAATTTTTTTGCTGAATATTTTGCTAAGTAAGTAGCTGTCTTTTCAATCATTATTCTACTCCTTTTCAATTAGCTAATAAAATAATTGTTATATTTATCTTTACTTCTAATGTATTTATTGACAATAATATCTGTTGCCTTTCTATCGCTTGCTCTCCACCATACTTAGCGGATACTCACCATACTTTTCATTCCACTCTGCAATAGACAGCACATCAAAGCTTTCTATAAGCTTAACTTTATCTGACAAGCTCGTCTGTAGCTGAAATGGCAGTTGTTTCATTATCTTATTGCGCAGCATTTTGCGTGTAACAGAACTTCCGTGAGGATATTCTAAAACCCAAACGTAGTGCTTTCTCTTAGTTTTTCCCAATAAATTCAAATAATGCAGAGTATCAAAATATTTTTCAGGTATATTATTGATTATTTTCTCAGCATTAGGATCAAAATTACTTCCGTGTTCTACTGCTCTGCCAATAGCTGCATTTTTGTATTCTAACAGCAGTATATTGTCTTCTTGCTCAATAATGAAATCTATATCCTTTAAGCCTACCTTATTCGCACGATAGATTTCATGTACAGTATCAGTTGCCCAAATAGCTTTTGTACAATCTATCTGATAAACGCCATTCTCTTCCACAAACACCTTATTCATGCTTGCTCACTCCCATGTCGTAAATCTCATCAAGAAGTTTATCAAAGGAATTTATAATTGCATTGTTCTTTAAATCATCAAATGCTTCGCCACATTCATAACCAATGCCTTGCTCTGTTTTATACAAGGAATGGTAGAGCACTGTATCGCTGTCGTCTTTCAACACTTCAAAATATTTTGCCAGCATATAATTATGCGTGCTCAGGAAGATTTGTACGCCATGACGCTCTAAAGCAAGCAAGATTTCTACAATATTGCGTAAGTAAGCAGGATTAATATTGGCTTCTGGTTCGTCCCAAAACAAAATAGAACCTCTCTCCAAAGCAGAGTTTTTCAACAGCTGCCACAGCAAAGCTAATTTGCGTATACCTTCGGCTACAAGATTAAACTCTAATTTACTATTAGCATTACGTAAGTAAAAACCATCTTTCTGAGGATCATAAAATACCTTGCCATAAATTAATGATTCAATTTTTTTCAAAAGCCTATCCTGCCAGCCATATTGCTCTATATCTTCACAAATCATATTGGTTTCAACAGTATTACCAACATCAACCTTTGCTGCATCAATGATATCAATATATGTATCGTCGAATTTAACGTTTCTTCTTGCTACTGCTGAATTAAGCTGGTAACAATTAGAGAGAATATCTATGGCAGGAATAAAAATGGCATTAGATTTATTTAGCTTCTGCTCCCATTCTTCTTCATCATCTACAGTAGCATTCCATTTTTTATTATGCTTGCTAAAATGCAGTTGAGTGCTAACTTTTTCTTTCAGCCCTTGTTCTTCAGCAGAAATAACTATTTTAGCATCTTTAGCGTCTCTGTTAACTAGACGAGAAATTTGATAATTATCTGGCAGCATACAGTTAACCAGTTTTTGAGGGAATGAAATTTGTGGTTCTGCTGCTTTGCAGGCTGCATATAAAAGCTTCAGCAAATGTGTTTTACCAGTACCATTTTCACCAATAAAAATATTCACACCTTTGCTAAACTCAATGTTCAACGTTTTAAAAACAGTAAAATTATTTAAGTACAAATAATTAATATACATGGTCCTGCTCCTTTCCCTATCAAATCTTCGCCAATATCGGCAGCAGCTTGCCATCCTTTGCAGTCTGCACCTTGACGTAGTTCACCTTCACGCCGTCGTCGAGATCAATAGCGATGCTTGCAAGAGCAATATGTCCCAACACAGCATCATAGTCACGGCATTCATTCAGCTGCTTTTGCAGCTTCTCCTTACGTTTGCCGGCCAGCGCCACTTCACGACCAACGCCATTATCCATGATATCCTGCATACGGTTGATTTCGCTTTCGTAGGTTTCTTCCATCTTGCCAAGATATTCTGCACGCACCTGGCCGGAGGTGTCGGCATTATAGCGGTGCATATAGATGAGAGCCTTGAAGCCGTTCTGCTTACCGCTGTCATAGAGCCAATAAATAGGACGCTTTTGATAAATCTTGCAGTGATCCTTGAAGAAGTCCTTCAGAAAGTAGTTACGGATTTTCTTACGCGCTGTATCACCAGATGTGCCAAGGGCATCCGCAATGAAGCGCAGGTTTTCTTCCAGCGTTTCTGCGCCGTAAACAACCTTCAGCCAGGCAATCAGGCGACCTATGATATCATCCTCAAAATAATCTTCATCAGTGATGGGGATTACGTTGTCCTCATCAGCTCCATAGTGATTAGTTTTTAGTGTATAGTGTATAGTTTGCCAATCAATACTGTCAGCATCTTGCCAACCTCGCTGCACAAGTTCAACGCTACTTCCGCTTGTGATTGCGTTAAGTATTTCAGGCGAACACAAATCATAAGTTGCGTTTCCAATTCCGCATTTGATCCTTTCGCTATTGAAAGAAAGCTCACAAATGCCTTCGTAGAGCTTCTTGCTTGTCCCTCTGCGATATTTGATGGAATCGACACTGCTGCTCTTCTCATCTGATCCGAAAGTGAATATAACTCCTCTCTCGGCAATAACCTCGCTAAACGATAAATCTCTTCCGTCAGTAACATTGACTTCTGCCATACCGTAAGCTCTTTGTAACTCTTGAGCGACATATTTTTCTACCACCTCTCGCCTATAACACTGATCACTAATCACTACCCACTGATCACTAAATTCGCCGCCTGCGTAAGCCAAGCCTTCTACATCCAGCGAATAACGGCCAAACATGCAGCCCACGGCGTAAGAAAGCAACGACTTGATATCGCGCTGCAAATCAGCCTTGCGCACGGTTACGTCCTTATCCTCCACCTCCGGAGTTAATTCGTCCTGCAAGCCATAAATGTTGATGAAGATGCGGTTGAGCTCTTCTTCGTTGGCTTTGAGCTGCGCAAAGCGAGCGTTTGTCTCTTCTTCCCAACGTTGGTATGCTTGCGCGATAGTAGTTAGTGAACAGTGGTTAGTGGTTAGTTGGGTGTTAGCCAAACTATCACTATTCACTATACACTGACCACTAGTTGCTAGTGAAGAGTGGTTAGTGGTTAGTTGAGTATTAGCCGAACTTTCACTATTCACTATACACTGATCACTATTCACTACTAAAGGGTGTTTGGTGAAATCCCATGAGGTTTCGAAGGCATCCCAGTCGGATTTGGAGAGAGAAATATTTTGATGAACAACTTTTTCTGCTTCAAGACATGAAGAATTATATTCAAAAGGAGCTAAGTTTACTGAATCACCTGACTTGGTCATTTGCTTACATAACATCCTATTATATAAGTCAAACACTTTAGAATTAACATATCCACAAACACATTCTAAATTTTTTCCAAACATAGTAGGCCCTTTAGTATCAAATAAATATCCCTTGCCATTCAATCTTGCCGAAAACTTTTGTCCAATTGCAGTATACGTAATTCCTTCTTGAAAATAATACTCATAATTTCTCATATTTCTTGACCAATGCTTTGTTCCAGGATCCTTTGGATTATGAATAAGCCAATATTTTAATTCTTCACCATCATTAAAAAAGTTTACTATATAATCGTTATTTCCATACCATTTTCTATAACCAATTCCCTTATTATAAGGAAACCATTTATAGCTACTTTTCTTTGCCAATTCGTGTTCTAGTCCATATCCTATTTTCGATAATTCTACTTCAAACCAAAGTCTTAGAAATCTATCATTATCACTTGTTTGCATCCCCGGTTTAGCAATAACTGTAGATTTTAACGGTTGCATTTTACTAAATGGTTCTAATGATTTTATTGATGAATCATACACTATAGGCATATTAGGAACTAGTTGAAAATCATCTTGCTTAGCAACATAAGTTTTAGAATCAGATAAAAAGTCTATCATTTTTTCTTCTTCGCTATTGCCGTTTTGCAAATCCTTATATTTACCAAAATAACACCATATTTTATCACAACTTACGACGAAAGATACAGTAGAAACAACTTCACCACTAATTTCATTAAATGAATGTGATCCCAAATGTAACAAGTTTATTATATTGTTTTTTTCTATAATTTTTCTACGTAAATTATAGAAAGATGGCAAAGTCATCCATGATTGCTGAGTTATCATGGCCTGATAACCATTTTTTGCTGTTATATCATGGCACGCTTCGATAAACACCGCAAACAAATCACTCTTACTGTCAGGATAATTCTGCTTCACATAAGCACTCAGCTTAGCACCCATGCCACTGCTTCCCATATACGGCGGATTCGTCACCACAACCTCATACTTCTGCGCCAGCACCTCTCCCACAGCAACAAGCTCCTGCAGACGCTGCTGTGTTGCTTCAATGCCAAAGCTGTCGAACAGGTTCATTTCGCCGCTGATATCAAATTCTGCAGCGAATTGATGCAGCAAGTCCCAATCATAGTCTGCTACGCTGATGATGCTGCCATATTCCTTGGCATCGTGCAGCGTTGCAATCAGCTCCTGCATCTGGTTCAAGGCCACAGGCTTTGCCAGCTCATCTAATTGCGCACCAAAATAAGCCAAATGCTTCATGTTAATGCCGTTGCTTTCTGCAATCGCGTAAATGTGGCACTGCGGCTGCTTTTTCAATATAAACTTGTGATATTGACGCGCCTTCATGAGCACAGCGAAATAAGCCAGCTGGAAAGCTCGCTTGTCAATATCCAGGCCATATAAGTTGTTCTCTAAAATCGACAGCGTCGCATCCTTATCCGTATAGCCCATCTGCATATAAATCTGCATCAGCACATCAAAGGCGTAGACGAGGATGTGTCCGCTGCCCATACAAGGATCGATAACCTTGATAGTTTCTGGTGAATAGTTGTTAGTGATTAGTTGGTTAAGCTGCTCGCGAACATCTGCGTCCTGTTTCGCTTCCGGTAAATAATACTTCCAGCCAAAACGCTCCGCCAACTCCTTCTCTTTAGCAATTCGCTCCTCTTCACTATCCACTAAACTCTGACCACTATCCACTACTAACTGACCACTAATCACTAACCTACCCAGGCTGTTTTCCACCATATAACGTACAATCCAGTCCGGAGTAAACAGCTGCGTTGCACTAGGAATACGCTCCTTGGTAATTTTCACATTTTTCTTGAGCAATGCAAAGGTTTCGTTCTTCGGCTCCGTGTTGTAATACTGGTACAGCCAGCCGATAATCTCAACCTGACCAACTGGCTTGCCCTCTTCATCCACTGCATTCACATCAAAGTTATCTTCCGGAATGTCATGCACCAGCTTATAAATCAAGCCGTCCTGATCCGTATAGGAGATGTTTAAAAGCAGCTCTGTGTAGTCCTGCTCCGCTTCAAACAGCTGCGGCAGTACCTTGCTCAAATCATTGCACACCTTGACAAAGAGCATATTAAACAGCTTGTCACCCTCGTTGTTCATCTGATGCTGGCTGATAAGCTCTTCTTCCGCACTCGTATAATCCAGCTTCGCATCAAAAGGATTTTGCACAATATCCGGCTCCTGACGGCCATCCACTGCGCTCAGCACACGGATTTTGCATGGCAGATAGTCATTGACCTCCATAAAGCGCACAGCAATAAAACGGTTGAACCACGTATAGGCAACCTCTTCGATTATGCTGTTATAGGCAGTCAGATAATCGCTCTCCTGCGCCTTTTTCTTGATAGCCTCCGCAAGGCTCCGGCGCTGCGCAATCTGCACGCCTCTGATAGCATAAGGCTCTCTCGTACCGATATCAAAATACTGCTCCTGCGTCGTGGACTGCGGCAAAGCGTCTGCAATCACCTTTTCCGTAATACCCAGCAGGCTTGCCTTGTATTTTATATCCTCGATGAGCTTTGTTCTTGCCCAGATTGCATAATTTTTTATTGCTGTCTTATCCATGTGTTATCACCCTTTGTATATATTTTTTTAAGTGAAATCATATCTACATTATACCATATAAGGGATAGTCGCTCAAAAGTTCGTAAAGAAAAATGCTGCTTTTATAAAAGAATCTTCGGATTTTATAAAAAGAACTCCTGCCTCCACCAACGGAAGCAGGAGCTTTTCTGTTAGAATTTAATGTTGTAAATCAAACCTTCGCGCATATTTTCTTTTAATTGTCTCTTTAACTGCTCACAATACTTGTCTATGTCAGCCTCAGATTCAATATGCCATGATGTAGTATGTACAACATGCTTCAAGAATGTATTAACGACCTCTTTCTTCGGTTCAGGCGGCTTTGGAGTAGGATTATGGTTAGGTGTTGGCTGAGACGGTTCAGGTTTAGGCGCATATTTTTCATCCAGCTCATGCATTTCATTAAATAATCTTTCCTTCAACGCATCGGATTGATCGCCCAAGCTACGCAAGCGAGAAACATCATTACTGCTCTCAGCCTTATCCAAAAGTCTTTGGAATTCACTAGCGTAAAGAGCTTCTTTTACTTTTGCATACGGCTTGCCAGCAAGATGATCCATAACCTGACTCTTGTTATCTAGGATTGCTTTACGTACAGGTTCAGTTTTTTCTTCCAATATAACAAGATACTTATCATCAAACTTGCTGATTAAATCAGGCAGCTGGCTAATCATACCATACGGAGCTTTAACGCTGACAATATTCTGCATCTGCGTAACAATTCTTTCTAATTCACTATCAACAATATACACCCTGCTGTCTTCATAAATCTTCAGCTTCTTCAAAGCATTTTCAAAAATTTTCCTCTGCTCGCCCTTAAAGAACTCTTTAATAGGAGCATAATCGCTGCCAAGCTCCTCCAGCTCATCTTCATTATCTGCAACATGATTAAAGAAATCCAGCGTATTATCTTGGCTGCTAAGCTTACACAAAACAGAAATACCGTCCTGTACGATATCCTTGCCCGGATATTTAGCCTTGTCATAATACTCGCTCTTCAGCTCACGGAAACGGCTTAATAATCTTTTTGTTTCCTGTTGGATTTCACTCATGATCCTATCAGCATCGTCAGAAATAACTGTATAGCCAAACAGCTCCTTCGCCACATCCTTTGCTGTCTTCAACTTGCTCTTCGGCACGACAGGCTTCAGGTCAATCATAACCTTTTCCACGAAGCCTTTCTTCGTCAGCAGCTCCGTAATCTGTTCTGCAGTGTGGTTCAGCAAAGTTACATTCTGCTGCTGGTAGTAAATTCCTAAGTCCCCGTCCTTAAATAACTTGGCAACTATCCACTCAACGTCATCATTGATAAAACCATAAGGCGCCTTAGTAAAGTAATCCTTAATTGTCTTCAAGGAAATCTTGTTATGCATCCTTGTATTGTTTTCGATATACCTTTTCGCATCATCCAGTGCCAGATGATTCGGAATAGCAGCCTCACCCAGAGCTATAGTTCCCTGTTTATCGTTGCGCAGCATACCAAGAACATTAGCAGCTCCCATCGCTGTATCAATATATTTCAGCTTGAAATACACTGTATCCACCAGCTTACCCAAAGCCTCATTTATACGCACAGTAATATCCTTACTGCTAATCTGCGCCTTGGAGCCGTTAACATAGATATCAGCATCACGCAGGCTTTCCTGCAGATACAGGCGTGCATTATCCATGCGCTCACGCAGCTCACGTGACTTAGCTTCTTTTATTGTAGCAAAACGATCACCCCTGCCTAAGGGATTATGCTGCAAATACTTTTCTATTTTTAAATAACGATTAATTTCCGAAATACAAGAGCCAAAGGCCGGCAATACTACTAACACCTGCTTGCCTTCACCAGACATAGCATTCAGTGTATGCTCATCATAATCCGTAAAATACGGAGTCAGAATATGCACGCCGATATCATAGTTCTGATTATTTTTATGCGATCTGTTGTCAACCAACTGATTAAACCAGAAGGTATAGCGACCATTAAAGGCATTATATTTATATTTGGCCTCAGCATACAGATCATTAAAAATCAAATCAGAAATCTTATTCTGAATCTCTCCTGTTTCAACGTTCTGCCTTTCAATCTCGCGACCTATTTCCTGCTCTTCCTCTGTCAGGAAAACGTAGTTACCGCTATGCTCCTGCACCAGGGTTTCTTTAACAAGGACCTTCAAAGCAGCTTCTACACGCTGCTGCAGCTCATAAGTATCTTCATCAACATTATCTACCATCAGACTGGTAATATTAGGAATAGTGGTTGCCTGAAACTCTTTAACGTACTTAACAAGAAACAGCACCTTGAGCACATTTACAGCAAAACAATCTGCTTCGCCAGCAGGATTAATATTCTTATTATCTAAGGCCTGAGAAATTACACGGCTGTGCACTGAATCAAGGAAGTTTTCCAATGCATCGTAAAACATATAGAAAGGCACCAAAGCACCATCATTTTTATTCTGCAAGCGTTCTGCAGCCTTCTTGAACAGCGCCAGCATGGAGCGCTCGCCCTCAGATAAATGCTTACCGGACGCACCATGAGTACGGATAGAGTTCAGAACCTTACCCAAAAGATTAAACTGATACGGGATAAAGGGATAGATTTCAGCAAAGTTCTCTCTGCTTTCATAAAGCTTCATCTCAGGTGTTTTGTCAAATTTAATCTTGTTCTTTATGCTTACCTTTTTTTCATCATAAAGCAAGCGCAATGTCTGCTCTGCCGGTTCCGTTTTATCCAGCAGACGCTTTTTGATAACCTCATCTACGTTGGCGGAAGACAAGGACAGACGAGTATCGAAGCGACCTTGAATCTTAGAAAAGTCCGTCCCCTTACGCGCTGTCATCTCCATAATAGAGTCAACATCCTGCTGACTGGTAACAATTACCCAGGCACGTCCCTGACATTCCTTGCCCAATTCCTCACGCATCGTCTGCAGGTTGAGCATCATTTGCGAATCATCGCCAATATACTGCCCTACCTCATCTACACAAAAGATAATATGCTGATTATTGCCCATCTTATCGCACCATGCTCGTACCATGCGTGCAAAATCTTCGATGCTTATCTGATAGGGGGTAAGCATAATCTGCTTGCACAAGGCTGTAGCTGCATCCATAGACATATTCTGATACTGAATATCAACCAATGCCTGCGCCACATGCATCAGCTCATAGTTAAATCTATGTCTGTATTCCTTCCAGACATGACCGCTGACAGCAAAAAAAGCATCTTCAAAAGCTGCATAACAGCCATCCTCTGTCAAAGCCCTTTCCAAGTCGGCAATCGCCGGACGAGCACCATAAAAGCCCAGCATATCATTAAAGACCTTGAGGAAAACATTAACAATAGCATCCTTACTCTGCTTGGAGGTTTGCTCACTTTTCGAGTCAATGTTAAAAAGAATAACCTTTGTCGGCGTGTCAACAGCAAGCTGTATATCAGCCATCACCATAGCATCCTGAATCTTATTGTCTTCTTTAAAGTAATCTAAGGTTCTCTTGCCGGAAACCAGCTTGTTTTCCAGAAGATAAGATAACATTTTCAAAAAGTGCGATTTACCGCTGCCAAAAAAGCCGGAAATCCAAACACCATTTTTTCTCGTTTTACCGATAATACCCTGCTTGTAATTCTCATAGAATTCCTTGAAATGGCGTTGCAGCTCACGCGTAACAACGTATTCTTCCAGCTCATTCTTCTCGTCATTCAAGCCATCCTCGCCAACAACTATAACACCTTGAATATTACGGTCAATAGGCTTGCGGAACATATCTTTTATCAACATATCTCTTAGTACCCCCTTGCTTACCTAACCAAACGGAAAGCCCTATAATAATTATCATCCTTAAGTTCATCGAACAGTCGTAACTCTTGTTCATCATACACACCTGGGAAAAACAGAATTACAGGAACCTTGCGAAATGCCATACTAAGGTTATTTAAAATCTTATGCGATCGCAAAAGAGGATAAACCTTCCCAATTCCAGTGAGCAGCACAATAGCATTATCTGGCGTATGCTCCTGAACATGCTTAATAAACCAATTATCTCGCTCATTAAATTGCAGGAGTTCAAAGACTGAATCTATCACAACATGCATACCAGCAGATTCTTCCAGTATGTAAGTTGCTTCAAGATAGCCTTCTTTTTGAAGCGTATCAATTATGTAGTCGTAAATATCATACTCCACAAGTTGATACTCGCGATAGCTTTGCTCACTGCGCTTTACCAAACGCTTAACAACCTCGCGCACCGCCAGCTCCTTGCTGGCAGGATAATCAAATACCCAATAGTTAACCTCGTTCGCCCTGCCATCACGCAGCCAGAAAGATTGATTCTCCATAATCTTTTCAAGCTCATCAACTCTTTGCTCAAATGTTTTTTTCATATCATTCACCTGTCAGCGTTGCCAAAGCCGGCTGCAAACCATGCTCACGCAGCCATGCAACAATATCGGCTGAGATGATAGGAACAATAATTTTTCTTGATCCCACATTGCCCTCTGTAATTCCAGCATTATATAAATATTGCTTGTAGGTGCTTAGCAAACGCTTTCTTGTTGCCTCCGTTAAATTAGCAACCTTATCGCTTTGTATCTGCTTGTCATCCCAAAATTTTCTGGCATCACTATCACCGTACTCATTTAATCCTAATGCCAGTTTGACTCGAATAACATCATTAACAAAATCGAAAAACAGAGTATCTGTACACATACAAGCTATCAGACAAAGCAGCTTCTGGCCCACAAAATCACTACGCACAAACAGTGGTATAAACGAAGGATCTAATGTCTCAATACGCTTTGCTACATTACTCATAATCAGCTTTGCTCTTTCCGGTGATGACGCAGCAAAAATATTAGTTTCTTGGTTCAGCTTCTTAATCTCGGCAAGGCTTGCTCCATCAGCAAGCATAAAAACCGCCTTGCGGAACTCCTGGAACCAAAAGCTAAACTTTACCGCCCCGGCACTATATGGATTACGTTGCATTTTTTATACCTCAATTCGTTTGCTATTTTAAGACTTGATATAATTATATCACAAAATGCCGGTAATTTTTAAATTTAGATACAGGTATACTATCTAAAAAGCTTTTTATAATCAAAAAACTCCCGACACACCTAAGTGCATCGGGAGTCGGATTGCAGACGAATCAACAATCTATTGTGCTACTAGCGTAGCAGCAAGATTATTTAACTTCTACAGTTGCGCCAGCAGCTTCCAGTTTCTCTTTCAGAGCGTCAGCGTCAGCTTTGGAGATTTTTTCTTTGATAGCTTTCGGAGCGCCGTCAACCAGCTCTTTAGCTTCTTTCAGGCCCAGGCCAGTAGCTTCGCGAACAGCTTTGATTACGCCGATTTTGGAAGCGCCAGCGGAAGTCAGGATTACGTCGAATTCAGTTTTTTCAGCTGCAGCAGCTTCGCCGCCAGCAGCCGGAGCAGCAGCAACAGCTACCGGAGCAGCTGCGGATACGCCAAATTTTTCTTCCAGAGCTTTAACCAGTTCGGACAGCTCAAGTACGGTCATGGATTCAATAGCTTCGATGATTTGATCTTTATTCATTATAGTTACCTCCAATAATAAGTAAGTTTTTATTTTTTAAGCTGCCTTATGCAGCACGCCGCGAATTAAGCGGACTCTTTTTGTTTGCGTACAGCTTCCAGAGCGTATACGACATTGCGGATAGTACCTTGAAGTACATTGACAAAACCGCTGATAGGAGCATTCATGCTGCCCAGCATCTTGGCAATAAGAACTTCTTTCGGCGGCAGAGAAGCCAGTGCTTTGATTTCGTCAGCACCGATAACTTTGCCATCAAGAACGCCAACTTTAACTTTCAGTTCTTTGTTTTCTTTTGCGAATTCGCAAACGATTTTTGCAACTGCAACAGGATCTTCCGGGGAAACAGCGATAGCGGTGTTTTTCTCCAGAGAAGGTTCCAGACCTTCAATACCAGCTTGTTCTGCAGCAATACGCAGCAGAGTGTTCTTAACTACATTGTAGTGAACGCCAGCTTCACGCATTTTGCGACGCAGCTCGGTATCCTGAGCAACAGTTAAACCGCAGAAGTCAACTAAAATAGTGCATTTGGAGTTAGAAAGCAACTCTTGAATTTCAGCAACTTTAGCTACTTTTTCAGGTCTAATAACTGCCATTTAGATTGCACCTCCTTTTTTTGATGTTTTTATTAAATCAAAAAGACCTCTCGGCCGTAGCCGGAGGTCGGAAGGTCTAATATATCTTCACGCTCCAGCCTCGGCAGGCGTAGTTAAAACTTACGCACGTGGCACCTGCTGTCTATGGCCCGATTATCTTCTGATTTAGTAAAATTAAGTAAAACTACAATTATTTGTCGCTGTTAGCTTTCAGGACATCAACTTTAACGCCAGGGCCCATGGTGCAGGACATGGTGATAGTTCTCATGTACTGACCTTTAGCACCAGCCGGTTTAACCTTAACCAGGGTATCAGCCAAAGTCATGTAGTTTTGTAACAGTTGCTCTTCAGTAAAGGATGCTTTACCGATAGGAGCTTGTACGTTGCCGGATTTATCGGTACGATACTCGATTTTACCAGCTTTGGATTCCTTAACGGCACGGGTTACGTCCATGGTAACGGTACCAACCTTCGGGTTAGGCATTAAACCACGAGGGCCAAGGATTTTACCAAGACGACCAACAAGACCCATCATATCAGGGGTTGCGATGCACACGTCAAATGCCATCCAGCCGTTCTTGATTTTATCAACATATTCTTCACCGCCAACGAAATCTGCGCCAGCAGCTTCTGCTTCTGCAACTTTGGGGCCTTTAGCAAAAACCATAACAGTCTTGGATTTACCAGTGCCGTTCGGCAGAACCAGTGCACCACGAACTTGCTGATCAGGGTATTTAGGGTTAACGCCCAGACGGAAAGCAACTTCAACAGTGCTGTCGAATTTGGTAGCAGCGGTTTTCTTAACCAGAGCTACTGCTTCTTTCGGAGAGTAGAATTTGTCAGCTTCGATTAATTTCAAAGCGTCATCATACTTTTTGCCCATTGTTATAAAATCCTCCTATGTGGTACAAGCGGCTTTTGCCTCCCACTAAATTGAGAAGACTACTTAAAATTAGTCTTCGATTACAATACCCATGCTACGTGCAGTGCCTTCTACCATTCTCATAGCAGCTTCAACGTTTGCAGCATTGAGGTCTTGCATTTTGCTTTCTGCGATTTCGCGAACTTTGTCACGACCCAGTTTAGCAACTTTCTTTTTGTTAGGTTCACCAGAAGCCTTTTCCAGACCAGCAGCTTTTTTCAGCAGAACTGCAGCCGGAGGGGTTTTGGTTACGAAAGTAAAGGAACGATCTTCGAATACAGTGATCTCAACAGGAATGATGAGGCCAACTTGTTTCTCAGTACGTGCGTTAAATTCCTTAACGAAGGCCATGATGTTAACACCAGCCTGGCCAAGTGCAGGACCTACCGGAGGAGCCGGAGTAGCTTTAGCAGCCGGTACCTGTAATTTTACCATTTTAACGACTTTTTTCGGCATTTAATTACACCTCCTTACTCAATTTCTTCAACTTGTGTAAAGTCAATTTCAACAGGAGTTTCGCGTCCCATGATATCAACGAGTACCTTCAGTTTACCCTTTTCTTCGTTGATTTCACTGATTGTGCCTTCAAAATCCATGAAGGGCGCAGTCTTGATGCGGACTCTCTGATGTAACTGAAAATCAATTTTTGCGGGTTTTTCAGTTGCTTCAACTTCCATACCCATCGAAGGCATAATCTGCCTTACTTCTTCAGCTGTAAGCGGAGTCGGATGGGTAGAATCAGAACCGACGAAACCAGTTACACCTGCAGTATTGCGGACAGCATACCAGTTGCGCTCATTTACAATCATTTCCACCAGTACATAGCCTGGGAAAACTTTATGCTCAACAACCTTTTTCTTGCCATCCGAAGTGATTTCAACCTCTTTTTCCGTAGGTATTTCAATACGGAAAATTTCATTTTCCATACCCAAGGAATGAACTTTTCGTTCCAGGTTTGCGCGCACTTTATTTTCGTAGCCAGAATAGGTATGGATTACATACCAATGTTTTCCTTGCTTTTCTTCTTCCATGAATAAACGGAAAGCAACGCTTCCCCTTCCCTCCTTACTTAAGCCTTAAAGCTCATTATTGCAAAATCATGCGGAATAACATACTAAAGATGGAATCAATAATCCAGATTAGAGCTGCGCACAAAACAACTGCAATAATTACCACTATAGTGTTAGCAATAAGCTCTTGTTTGGTAGGCCAGGTAACCTTTTTTAATTCTACTTTAGTTTCACTAAGAAAGGTGGTAATACTAAAGCCCTTATTCTCAGTGTCTGTAGTTTCCGGAACGGCCATCTTGTCACATCCTTGCTATTACTACCCGGTTACGCACAAGCCAATATTATTTGGTCTCTTTGTGCAGAGTGTGTTTTTTGCAGAACTTGCAATATTTATTGAGCTCGATACGATCAGGATCGTTCTTTTTGTTTTTGTTGGTTTGGTAATTTCTCTGTTTGCACTCAGTGCAAGCCAAAGTAATCAGGTTACGCATTTAGTTACACCTCGCTTACGTACATAATAATAAAACCAATCACAAATTGTCGCTAATATAGAGTAACACAGTTAACACTTTATGTCAACTATAAATATCCGTCTGACGCAAATTTTTTCTGCACAAACAGTGCTTAGTTACTCTAACGCGTTTCTTTGACAATCAGTCTTAAAAATCAAGACCGGCCATAAGCTGACCGGTCTTGTATTTTGCATTACTATGCCGGAAAAATTATTTCTCTTCTACTTCGGAAACAACGCCGGCGCCAACGGTACGGCCGCCTTCACGGATAGCAAAGCGCAGACCTTTTTCGATAGCGATCGGGGTGATCAGTTCTACTTCCATGGTTACATTATCGCCAGGCATTACCATTTCTACACCTTCCGGCAGTTCGGTTACGCCAGTTACATCGGTAGTACGGAAATAGAATTGCGGACGGTAGCCGTTGAAGAACGGAGTGTGACGGCCGCCTTCTTCTTTGGTCAGTACATAAACTTCACCTTTGAATTTGGTGTGCGGATGAATGCTGCCCGGTTTGGACAGTACTTGGCCACGCTCGATTTCTTTACGGTCAACACCACGCAGCAGGCAGCCGATGTTATCGCCAGCTACTGCTTCGTCCAGCAGTTTGCGGAACATTTCTACGCCGGTTACAACGGTAGATTTTTTCTCGTCTTTCATACCAACGATTTCTACGGTGTCGCCAACTTTAACAGTACCACGCTCTACACGGCCGGTAGCAACGGTACCACGACCGGTGATGGTGAATACGTCCTCGACAGGCATCAGGAACGGTTTGTCGGTTGCACGTTCCGGCAGCGGAATGTAGCTGTCAACTGCGTCCATCAGTTCCATGATTTTTGCTTCGTATTTCGGGTCGCCTTCCAGAGCTTTCAGAGCGGAGCCTGCAACAACAGGGATGTCATCGCCGGGGAAGTCATAGGAGCTCAGCAATTCGCGAACTTCCATTTCTACCAGTTCCAGCAGCTCTTCGTCGTCAACCATATCTACTTTGTTCAGGAATACAACCATTGCAGGTACGCCTACTTGGCGAGCCAGCAGGATGTGCTCACGAGTCTGAGGCATCGGGCCATCAGCAGCGGATACTACCAGGATTGCGCCGTCCATCTGAGCAGCGCCGGTGATCATGTTCTTTACATAGTCAGCATGGCCCGGGCAGTCAACGTGTGCATAGTGACGGGTTGCGGTTTCATATTCAACGTGAGAGGTGTTGATGGTAATACCACGTTCACGTTCTTCCGGAGCTTTATCGATCATGGAGTAGTCCATGAATTCAGCGCCGCCTTTTTCAGCCAGTACTTTGGTGATAGCAGCAGTCAGAGTAGTCTTGCCATGGTCAACGTGACCGATGGTGCCGATATTCAGATGCGGTTTAGTTCTTTCATATTTAGCTTTTGCCATTGTGAATTTCCTCCTTAAGGTTGTTTGTTAAAACTAGGCTTAGTTGGTGCCTTTGTTTTTAGCAATAATTGCCTCAGCAATGTTTCTGGGAACGTCTTCGTAGTGGTCTACTTCCATGGAGTAGTTACCACGGCCTTGGGTTTTGCTGCGCAGGTCGGTAGCATAACCGAACATCTCAGCCAGCGGAACGAATGCATTGATTACTTGTGCACCGTTACGAGCTTCCATGCCTTCGATGCGGCCACGGCGGGAGTTAACGTCGCCGATTACGTCGCCCATGTATTCTTCAGGAACAGTAATTTCTACTTTCATATACGGCTCAAGGATAACCGGGTTAGCTTTTTCAGCACCGGACTTGAAGCCCATAGAACCGGCAATCTTAAATGCCATTTCAGAAGAGTCGACTTCATGGTAAGAACCATCATAAACAGTAACTGCGATATCAACCATCGGATAACCAGCAACTACGCCGTTTTCCATAGCTTCTTTAACGCCTGCTTCGATAGGAGCGATGTATTCCTTAGGAATAGCGCCGCCAACAACTTTGTTTTCAAACAGGAAGCCTTCGCCAGGTTTACGCGGAGTGATTTCCAGCCAGCAATGACCATATTGGCCTTTACCACCGGACTGACGAACAAATTTACCTTCGGATTTAACAGCTTTGCGAATGGTTTCGCGATAAGCAACCTGCGGGTTACCAACAGTGCAGCCTACTTTGAATTCGCGCAGCAGACGGTCAACAATGATGTCCAAGTGAAGCTCGCCCATACCGGAAATAATGGTTTGGGAGGTTTCAGGATCAGTGTGAACACGGAAGGTCGGATCTTCTTCTGCCAGTTTTTGCAGGGCGATGCCCATTTTTTCCTGGTCAGCTTTAGTTTTAGGTTCAACTGCAACGGAGATTACAGGATCAGGGAATACCATAGATTCGAGGATGATCTCGTTTTTCTCATCGCAGAGAGTGTCACCGGTAGTGGTGTCTTTCAGACCTACAGCAGCTGCGATATCACCGGAGTAAACTTGTTCAATTTCTTCGCGGTGGTTAGCATGCATTTGCAGGATACGACCGATACGCTCGCGTTTACCTTTAGTGGAGTTATATACATAAGAACCAGCAGTCAAGGTACCGGAGTATACACGGAAGAATGCCAGCTTACCAACAAACGGGTCGGTAGCAATCTTGAATGCCAGTGCGGAGAACGGAGCTTCGTCGCTGGACGGACGCTCGTCTTCTTCGCCGGTTTCAGGGTTTACACCTTTGATGTTAGGAACATCGGTCGGTGCAGGCATGAATTGGATTACAGCGTCCAGCATCGGTTGAACGCCTTTGTTTTTGTAGGAAGAACCGCAGCAAACCGGAGTCATTTTGCAAGCGATAGTTGCTTTGCGGATACCAGCCAGGATTTCTTCTTCGGTCAGCTCTTCGCCTTCCAGATATTTCATCATCAGCTCGTCATCGGATTCAGCAACAGCTTCAACCAATGCTGCACGGTATTCCTCAGCTTTTTCTTTCATGTCAGCCGGGATTTCTACGAACTCTTCTTCTTTACCGAGTGCATCATCATAAACGATTGCTCTCATTTTGATCAGGTCGATCATGCCTTGGAAAGTATCTTCAAAGCCGATAGGCAGTTGAATAGGTACTGCATTGGCATTCAGACGAGTCTTCATCATGTCAATTACACGATAGAAGTCTGCACCGGTAATATCCATTTTATTTACATATGCCATACGGGGTACATGGTATTTGTCAGCCTGACGCCATACGGTTTCGGACTGAGGCTCAACACCGCCCTTAGCACAGAAAACTGCAACGGAACCATCAAGTACACGCAGGGAACGTTCAACTTCTACAGTGAAGTCAACGTGGCCCGGGGTATCAATGATGTTGATACGATGTTTATCGAATTGGTGCTCGGAACCTTCCCAGTAACAGGTGGTTGCAGCAGAGGTGATGGTAATACCACGCTCTTGTTCCTGAACCATCCAGTCCATGGTAGCAGCACCTTCATGGGTTTCACCAATCTTATGTACTCTGCCGGTATAGAACAGAATACGTTCGGTGGTGGTGGTTTTACCAGCATCAATGTGAGCCATGATGCCGATATTTCTAGTTCTCTCAAGCGGAATTAATCTGCCCACTTCTTTATCCTCCTCAAATTAACTGAGACAGGTCATTACCAGCGGTAATGAGCAAATGCTTTGTTTGCTTCTGCCATCTTGTGGGTATCTTCGCGTTTCTTAACAGCTGCGCCAGTGCCATTGGAAGCGTCCATGATCTCACCAGCTACACGCTCGTACATGGTGCGCTCACCACGCAGACGAGAGTAGTTTACCAGCCAACGGATACCCAGGGTGGTTTTGCGGTCAGCACGTACTTCAACAGGTACTTGGTAGTTTGCACCACCAACACGACGGGCACGAACTTCCAGCAGCGGCATTACGTTCTGCATAGCAGCATCGAACACTTCCAAAGGATCTTTGCCAGTCTTTGCACGAACCAGGTCGAATGCATCGTATACAATACGTTCTGCAACGCCTTTTTTGCCGTCGAGCATAATTTTATTGATAAATCTAGTTAAAAGCTTAGAACCGTACACCGGATCCGGCAGTACGTCTCTTTTGGTTACAGGGCCTTTTCTCGGCATGTGTTTCCCTCCTTAGGATTAAATCATTCTTAATGTTTTCTTGAAATTATTTCTTTGCTTTAGCACGTTTTGCACCGTACTTGGAGCGAGATTGGTTGCGGTTAGCAACGCCTGCAGTATCAAGAGCACCACGAATGATATGGTAACGCACACCAGGAAGGTCCTTGACTCTTCCGCCTCTGATCAGAACAACACTGTGTTCCTGAAGATTATGGCCGATACCCGGGATATAAGCAGTAACTTCGATGCCGTTGGTCAAACGTACACGAGCTACTTTACGAAGTGCAGAGTTAGGTTTCTTCGGGGTAGTGGTGTAAACACGAGTGCAGACGCCACGTTTTTGCGGGCATTCTTTCAATGCCGGTGCAGTAGATTTGCTTTTCAGAACCTCTCTACCTTTGCGAACCAATTGGTTAATTGTAGGCATATCGGCACCTCCTTTCCAAACAATTAGATTTTAATGATTATAAAAACTTGGCTCACGCCAAGCCCTTATCGGCTTTAAGTATCGCAGCCGCTGCTGCTTTGACGTTTATGCCGCAGGCTCTGCCGATTTCCAGCATCGTTTCTGTGTTTTCAACCGGTACTGAATTTTCCCGACACATTTGCATCAGCCTGCCGGTAACTCTCTCGTCCGCATCACTTGCGATATAGACGACAGCGGCAACTTGTCTTGCTACAGCTTTTTCTGTCTGCTTAACGCCTACAGTATGCTTTTCAGCTTGCTTTAAAGCTTCAAGTGCCATCATGTTACCTCCTTCATCGAGCGCATAGCTCTCCCGCGATACTTGTATATTGTAACATCTCATGCACAAGCTGTCAACACTTTTTAGCAACTTTTTTAAAAAAATTAGCAGCGCTTTCTGCCGTGTTAATGCGCTTCTTTCTTTACACGTAGCCAAGTGTTTCATTGACTGTTTCTTCATACATAAAGTACACCCAAGGAGTACTTTTTCAACAGAGCATTCATCTTAAATATCGCATAAAAAAAGAGCTGCCAACACTTCTGACAGCTCATATGTATATTATTTTGCCACGCCCGGGAAGGAAGAAACGTATTTGATTTTTATATCCGGAAAACTATCAACAAACTGAACTCTGAAATCTTCACCGTACTCAACAAATTGCCACTCGCCTATATTATTGGGAAAACTTTGGACAACCTTTACTTTAAGATCCGGGAAGCTGTCGACAACCTTTACCTTAATATCGGGAAAGCTGTCAACAATTTTCACTTTACCGCACAGCTTGATATTTTTATAATAGCCTGCGCTGTTGATAGGAGTGGCAGCTCCTGCAATACAGGGAAATGCAGCAACCAGCAGCAGACCTAAGCAAAGAGCAGTTTTTTTCAGCATTTTTCTTCCTCCTTTCGTTAAGGACGTTTTTATTTTACGTAAAATACACGGTTTTCTTTACGCGGAGCAGCCTGAGGAACCGTTCCGTCAGTATAACCGAGGATGCAGTGGCCTACACCTTCATACTCTCCCTCAACGCCCCATTCCTTCAGCAGCTTTTTGCCTTCTTCGGAAGCAAACTCTTCCTTAGCGCGGTTAATCCAGCAGCTGCCAAGACCAACGGCATGAGCCGCCTGCATCAGGTTGCCCATTACCAGGCTGCCGTCATAGGGAGTAAGCTTATTGCTTTTAGGTCCCAAAACAACAAGAACCACAGGTGCGCCATAAAAACTGTCGCTGCTTGTGCCCAAAATTTCACGGTTCATCTGCGCCAGCTTGTCGCGAACCTCTTTATTGGTTACCGCAACAATAATTACTTCCTGCGTACCATGACCGCTGGCAGCATAAAGACCGGCATCGATAACCTGGTCAATCAGCTCCTGCGGTACCATATCTGCCTTATATTTGCGCACGCTTCTGCGTTCCTTTAATGCCTGTAATTCTGCATTCATTATATGTCAGCTCCTTATCGTTAATAAAATAAAATTTTACGCTGTTACGCTATATTATTTTTATTCTTGCCTGCGGCATTGTTATCCTGCCTAAGAATGCAACAAAAATGTTAAATTCTCTGCAGCTTTACTTATACAGCAGATAAGGCTTTACCTGCTGCTCAAAGGCCACGCACTCCTGATGCCAGCGCGCAAAAGCTGTTTTTGGCGCTTCACCTTCACGCAAGCTGCTTTCTCCAAGCGCAATATCCAGCTTATAGCCTTTGCTGCCATAACCGCGCTCCGGCGTTTTTACCTGCTCCGGATATAATTCTTTAAATGTAGTAAACAAAATATAATCCAGCTCAGGCAGATTAACCTTACGTAAATCCGTAAGATAAATTTCTACGCCCTGCACCAGTTCACCGCTGTAGGTGCCGTAGCGCGGCGTAAAGCGCGCTGCTCTAAAAGCCACGCCTGCAAGCTGCTTTTCATCTAAAGCTGCCTTTACGGCATCCGCATCAGCAAAAGGTGCTCCCAGAAAATAAAACGGTTTAGCTGTCCCGACACCCACGGAAAGATTACTGTCACCGCTTACACCGGTAGCGCCATACAGGAAAGCGGTCGCCGCCGTAGGAATCAGCGGAGATGTCTGTATCCATGGCAGGCCTGTATCCTGCCACAGCTCTCTGCGTGACCATCCCTTCATAGGCACCACCGCCAGCTCACAGCCGATATGCTGCGTAGCGTTGATATAGCTTGCAAATTCACCTATAGTAAGACCATGACGCAACGGCAGCTCGTAAAGCCCGATAAAAGTTTTATATTCCGGCTTGAGAACCGGTCCCTGCATAGCACCGCCTAAAGGATTAGGGCGGTCCAAAACAACAACCTGCTTTTTCGCTTTGGCACATTCTTCCATTATATAAGCAAGCGAAGAAAAATATGTATAGTGACGAATGCCGACATCCTGAATATCAATCACCATAGTGTCAATCTCATCCAGCATTTTTGCCGTAGGCCTGCGATTTTCTCCATACAGGCTGTATACAGGTATATCCTTATAGGTGTGACTCTCAAAGGTTTCGCCTGCCGCCACAGCGCCGAACAATCCATGCTCAGGCACAAACAGTGCCGTCAGATTATAGCTCTTCTGCAGCAGCTCTGTGCTGCTGCGAAGCTTGCTGTCCACGCCGGACTGATTAGTAAACAGTCCCAGCCTTTTCCCCGCAAGCAGCTGCTTAGCAAACGGCTCATCAATGCGTTCAATACCTAATACAACTCTTTTTTCACCGGCTGCCGCAAAACCTGTTGCTGCAAACAGCATTATCAATAAACTGCATAATATCCATATGCAAAATGACTTTTTCATTAAATCCCTCCCAAAAAATAACTCTAAATATATTTTAGCACATTTGCCGTTTCCATGACGATAAAGTAAGCTGTACTTCCGAAAGAGAAAAAACAGACAGACCTGTCGCATAAGTTTGATATGTACCCCCAATACTGGACACCCAGTA